>Ga0247728_10014_pt1 | contig 242935 bp, 230 predicted proteins | sample SalenrCarbi39_FD_183048 | JGI IMG/M metagenome (GOLD analysis project Ga0247728, IMG submission 183048) | Saline wetland microbial communities from Lincoln, Nebraska, United States - Carb-i39 | ecosystem: Environmental > Aquatic > Non-marine Saline and Alkaline > Salt marsh | place: USA...
TGGGGTAAGAGCTTCGTTGGCGCATGGAAATCCCGGCGATAAGGGCTATCGCGTCCGCTTAAAAATACGCGGACACCATCGTCCTTAATGCTGGAGTTCGGAAGGTGAGTTGGCCGGACGGATACGCACCGCCTCCAGGCGGCGCTAGAACAACCGGGCCAGCAGGGCGCTGACCGCCGTCTCCACGCGCAGAATGCGTTCGCCCAGCTGCACCGGTTGCAGTCCGGCGGCGGTGAATTTCTCCACCTCGTAGGGAATCCAGCCGCCTTCCGGACCGATCGCCAGGGTGACCGGCCCCCCGACCGCGCGTGGGCAGGTCGGGAAATCGCCGGGATGACCGACCAGCCCGCAGGTGCCTGCCGCGAGCTGCGGCAGACGGTCCTCGACGAAGGGCTTGAAGCGTTTTTCGATGATGACCTCGGGCAACACGGTATCGCGCGCCTGTTCGAGGCCGAGGATCAGCTGTTCACGGATGGCGGCCGGTTCGAGGAAGGGCGTCTGCCAGAAGCTCTTTTCCACCCGGTAGCTGTTAAGCAGGACCAGTCGTGGCACGCCCATGGCAGCGACGGTCTGCAGCACCCGGCGCAGCATCTTCGGTCGTGGCAGTGCCAGCAGCAGGGTCACCGGCAGCTTGGCCGGCGGCGGCTGGTCGAAGCTCACCTGCAGCTCGGCCTCGGTGGCGTCCAGGCGCAGCAGCCGACCGCTGCCCATCTGGCCGCCGAGCCGGCCGACCCTGAGGCTCTCATTGACTTCGACGCGGTGCACGTCGCGCATGTGGGTCAGGCGGCGGTCGCGCAGCCGTACCCGGTCGGCGGCGACGAAGTCGCCTTCCTCGAGCAGCAGCAGGTTCACGGACGTGGTGCGGGCGGCTGGTCGCCGGATGGCGGGACGTCATCCTCGGCATCGCCGCGGAAATGCTCCTCGCGCTTTCGGATCATGCTGCCGCAGATCACGCCGGCTTCGAACAGCAGCCACATGGGCACGGCCAGCAGCGACTGTGAGAACACATCCGGCGGCGTCAGCACCATACCGACGGCAAAGCAGCCAACGATGACATAGGGGCGGCTCTTGCGCAGGGTGGCAACGTCGACGATACCGACCCAGATCAGCAGGAAGGTCGCCACCGGGATTTCGAAGGCCACGCCAAAGGCGAAGAACAGCGTGAGGACGAAATCCAGGTACTGGCCGATATCGGTCATCATCGACACGCCTTCGGGCGTCACGCTGGCGAAGAAGCCGAACATGATCGGGAACACCACGAAATAGGCGAAGGCCATGCCGGCGTAGAACAGGAAGATGCTCGACACCAGCAGCGGCACGGCGATGCGTTTCTCGTGCTTGTACAGGCCGGGTGCGATGAACCCCCAGATCTGGTGCAGGATGATCGGCATCGAGAGAAACAGCGCGACCATCAGAGTCAGCTTGAATGGCGTCAGGAACGGCGAGGCGACGCCGGTGGCGATCATCGTCGCGCCTTCGGGCAGGTAGGCCCGCAGTGGCGCGGCGACCAGTGCGTAGATCTGTTGCGAGAAGTAGAACAGCCCGGCGAAGAGCAGGGCGATGGCCACCACGCAGCGCAGCAGGCGCTTGCGCAGCTCGGTCAGGTGCGCAACCAGCGGCATTTCCTGGTCGTCGATGGAGGGTTTGCTCATGGTTCGGATGGTCTGTCGGAGCGAAGGGGCTGAGCGGCCTCGGTGCTCGGCGCGGGCGGGTTCGCAGCGGGCGTCACCGTATCGCCGGGACTGCTGCTCGCGGCATTCGCGGGCTGGCCTGCGCCCTCGCTGGGGGGCGACGGCGGCGTGGCGGTCGGGTTGCTGGCGGGCGGCGGCATGATGCTCTGCTTCATCTCCCGCTCCAGGTCGAGGATGCGCTCGTTGTGCAACTGCCGGCGGATCTCGTCGGCGCCGATTTCGCGCTCCACTTCGGCCTTGATGTTGCTGAAGCTGCGCTTCAGCCGGCCAACCCAAAGCCCGGTGGTCCGCACCGCACCCGGCAGGCGCTCCGGGCCGAGCACCATCAGCGCCACCAGGCCGACCAGTAGCAGTTCGGTGAAACCGATATCGAACATCAGGACGTGCTCACATCAATAGAGAGAGCGGTCGCGCAGCAACTGCGCGCCCGCGTCGAGCCAGGGACTAGTCTTTCTTGGTCGGTTCTTCGACCTTGCGCGCCTGCGCATCGATGGTGTGATTCTGCTTGTCTTCCACGCCAGGCTTTTCCTCGTCGGTGCCCATGGATTTGCGGAAGCCCTTGATCGCATCACCGAGGTCGGAGCCCAGGCCCTTGAGGCGCTTGGTGCCGAACAGCATGATGACGATGAGCAGGATGATCAGTAGTTGCCAGACGCTGATGCCGCCAAAACCCATGGTGATATCTCCGATGTGAATCAGGTTTGCGGACGCGCGGCTTTTTCCGCGTGTCCGGAGAGACCGAAGCGTCGATCCAGTTCATCCAGCACGGCCTGCGGGTGCTGGCCGAGGGCAGCGAGCATGACCAGGCTGTGGAACCAGAGATCGGCGGTTTCGTAGATCAGGTCGCTGGAGTCGCCACTGACGGCGGCATCCTTGGCGGCGAGTATGGTTTCCACCGATTCCTCGCCGACCTTCTCGAGAATCTTGTTCAGGCCCTTGTGATACAGGCTGGCGACGTAGGAACTGTCCGGCGCCGCGCCCTTGCGGGCCTCCAGCACCTCGGCCAGGCGGGTGAGGGTGTCACTCATGCTTGTGCTCCGCGTAGATGGCGTGCGGGTCCTTGAGCACCGGCTCGACGACTTTCCAGGCGCCGTTCTCGAACACGCGGTAGAAGCAGCTTTCGCGACCGGTGTGGCAGGCGATGCCACCGATCTGCTCGACCATCAGGATGATCACGTCGGCATCACAGTCCAGGCGCAGTTCGTGCAGCTGCTGCACATGTCCGGACTCCTCGCCCTTGCGCCACAGCTTGCCACGCGAACGTGACCAGTAGATGGCGCGGCTTTCCTGCGCGGTCAGCTGCAGCGCCTCGCGATTCATCCAGGCCATCATCAGCACGCGACCGGTCTTGTGGTCCTGGGCAATCGCCGGGACCAGGCCATCGGCGTTCCAGTTGATTTCGTCCAGCCAGTTCATCGGATTCTCCGCTCAATGCGTCAAGTGTGCCAGCCCCCACCAGCGATGGCTATCGGCGCACCACGATGAAGGTGCCGGCCACCAGCATGATCCAGGCCGGCCAGGCGTTGAGGGCGGTAAAGCTCTCGGCGCCGGCGGCGAGCGTCGCGCCGCTGCCGAGCAGGATCGCGCCGACCAGTCGCAGCGGCCAGTGGCGGCGCTCGCGCCATGGTGGCGGCGGGTTGTTGGCGTGGGGATGCGACATGCGTTCGAGCAGTTCGCGGGTCATGTGCGCCAGGTGCGGCAGCTGTTCGATCTGCGCCTGGGCATTCTTCAGCAGCTGGCGCGGGCCCATGCGCTCGCGCATCCAGCGCTCGAGGTAGGGCTGGCCGGTGCTCCAGAGGTCGAGATCGGGATACAGCTCGCGGCCAAGGCCCTCGATATTGAGCAGGGTCTTCTGCAGCAGCACCAGTTGCGGCTGCACCTCCATGTTGAAGCGCCGCGCCACCTGGAACAGACGCACCAGCAGCTGACCGAAGGAGATGTCCTTCAGCGGCTTCTCGAAGATCGGCTCGCAGACGGTACGGATCGCCGCCTCGAACTCGTTGACCTTGGTTTCCGCCGGTACCCAGCCCGAGTCGATGTGCAGCTGCGCCACCTTGCGGTAGTCGCGTTTGAAGAAGGCCATCAGGTTGCGCGCCAGGTAGTCCTGGTCCTCCGGCGTCAGGCTGCCGACGATGCCGAAGTCCACCGCGATGTACTGCGGACTCCAGGGCTGGTGGGTGCTGACGAAGATGTTGCCGGGGTGCATGTCGGCATGGAAGAAACTGTCGCGGAACACCTGGGTGAAGAAGATCTCCACGCCGCGTTCGGCCAGCTGGCGCATGTCGGTGTTCTGCCGTGCCAGACCGGCCATGTCCGTCACCGGTACGCCATAGATGCGCTCCATGACGAGCACTTGCGACCGGCAATAGTCCCAGTACACCTGCGGCACGTAGAGCAGTGCCGAGCCTTCGAAGTTGCGCCTGAGCTGGCTGGCGTTGGCCGCTTCGCGCAGCAGGTCGAGTTCGTCGTAGATGGTCTTGGCATAGTCGTCGACCACTTCCACCAGGTGCAGGCGGCGCGCGTCGATGGAGATGCGTTCGGCGGTGTTGGCCAGCATGAACAACCAGGCCAGGTCCTGGCTGATGATCGGCTTGAGGTTCGGCCGTACCACCTTGACCACCACTTCCTCGCCGGAACGCAGCTTGGCGGCATGCACCTGGGCCACGGACGCGGAGGCCAGCGGTTTGCTGTCGAAGCGGGCGAACAGTTCGCCGACCGGGGCACCCAGCTGCTGCTCGATCAGCGCCGTGGCGACGGCCGAGTCGAATGGGGGTACTCGGTCCTGCAGCATCGCCAGTTCTTCGGCGATATCCGGCGGCAGCAGGTCGCGACGGGTCGAGAGAATCTGCCCGAACTTGATGAAGATCGGCCCCAGCCCTTCCAGCGCCAGGCGCAGGCGAGCGCCCCGCGACAGCGCGCTGCGCCGCCGCGGAACCCAGCGCCAGGGCAGCAGATAGCTGGTGCCGCGCAGCCACCAGGGCATCGGCAGGTCGAGGATGATGTCATCGAGGCGGTAGCGGATCACCACCAGCAGGATGCGGAACAGGCGGCGTGCGGCGGCGAACAGCTTCATTCGGAGCGATCTGGATTCAGGTTGAGGGCGAGGCGCTCGATGCGCGCCTCGAGTCGGTCGAGGGCGAGTTTCATGTCATCCAGTTCGTCGAAGCGCGCCTGGGCTTCGGCCTGGCCGACCAGCGTGCGCGACTCTTCGCTGAGATAGTCGGCCAGATCCTGGCGCAGCGAGCCGGCGCTGTCGCGCAGCCAGTCCAGCGGGTTGCGCAGGCTGGAGCCGAGCAGCTGTGCACCGACCGGACCGAGCCAGCGGGAAATCTCGTACTCCCAGTCCAGCTCCAGGTCCTGCAGCACCTCCGCGAGGTTCATCAGCAAGCCGCTGTCGCCCTCGATCTCGACGTCTGGACCATGCAGCACCGCGGTCTTGTTGCGGCTGACGGCCAGGCGCAGCAGGCTGCTCGCCGGCGCGCGCAGCCGGCAGTCGGCGTCGCTGCCCCAGGTGCCGGCCAGACGCAGTCCTTCATCGTCGGCGAGGATGAACAGGCGCCAGGCCGGGGCCATGCAGTTGATCTCGATGACCCGGCCACTCAGGCGCGCCAGCCGCGGCAGTGCGGTCGGGTCCAGACGCAGGACGCGATTGATGCCGCGCTCGGCGCCGGCCAGGAGGGCAGCGCGCAGCATCAGGGCTTGATGCCGCGGTGCAGGGCGACGATGCCGCCGGTCATGTTGTGGTAGCTGACGCGCTCGAAACCGGCAGCTTCCATCATGCCCTTGAGGGTTTCCTGATCGGGGTGCATGCGGATCGATTCGGCCAGGTAGCGGTAGCTTTCCGAGTCGTTGGTGATCAGCTTGCCCATCATCGGCAACAGACTGAACGAGTAGGCGTCGTAGGCCTTGGAGAACAGCTGGTTGGTCGGCTTGGAGAATTCCAGCACCAGCAGCCGGCCGCCCGGCTTGAGCACGCGCAGCATCGAGGCGATGGCGTCTTCCTTGTGGGTGACGTTGCGCAGGCCGAAGGCGATGGTGACCACGTCGAAGTAGTTGTCCGGGAAGGGCAGCTTCTCGGCATCGGCCTGGACGAACCTGACGTTGCCGGCCACGCCCTTGTCCAGCAGCTTGTCGCGGCCGACCTTGAGCATCGAGGCATTGATGTCGGCCAGCACCACTTCACCCGTGGGGCCGACGATGCGGGAGAACTGGCGAGTCAGGTCGCCGGTGCCGCCGGCGATGTCCAGAATCCGATTGCCGTGGCGCGCGCCTGACAGCTCGATGGTGAAGCGCTTCCACAGTCGGTGGATGCCGCCGGACATCAGGTCGTTCATGAGGTCGTACTTGGCGGCAACGGAATGGAACACCTCGGCCACCTTCTGCGCCTTCTGGCTTTCCGGCACGTTCTTGTAGCCGAAATGGGTGGTCGGTTCTGCGTCATGCGCTTTGCGAGGATCGGTCATGTCACTTTCACCCGAAGAATGTGCCCGGCATTCTAAACCTAAAAAGGCGGCTGATAAGCGTCGAGCAGGTGGCGGCCGGCAAAAGGTCTAGCGGCGACATGTCGCAGGGTCGAGCTCGGGGTGCCGCGGAGCAGACTTGCCACTTTGCTATAGTGCGCGCCTTTTCGGGCGCAGCCAGGAGCCGTCATGGCGCAGATCATCGTCGAACGTTCCCACAACCTCGGCCGCGACGCGGCCCGCGAAAAGGCCGACGAGCTCGCCGCACGCCTGGCCCGCGAGTTCGGCGTGAGCTGTCAGTGGCAGGGTGATGTGCTGGCGGTCAGGCGCAGTGGCGCGGACGGGCGCATCGAAGTGCGCGAGGACAGCGTGAAGGTGCTGCTCAACCTCGGCCTGCTGCTTTCGGCCATGGGCAGCAGCATTCAGGGCCAGATCGAGCGGGCACTGGACAAGGCGCTGGCCTGAACGGCGGCGCAGGGCCACGTGGCCCTGCGCCTGGCAGTCAGAGGCGGAAGCGGCCGATCTGCTGCTGGAGTGCGTTGCCCAGCTGGGCCAGTTCGGTGCTGGCGCGCGCCGTCTCGTCACTGGCGGTGGCGGTTTGCAGGGAAATGTCGCGCACGCTGACCACGCTGCGGTTGATCTCCTCGGCCACGGCGCTCTGCTGCTCGGCCGCCGCCGCGATCTGCTGGTTCATGCTCTGGATGGTCGACACGGTACGGGCGATGACGCTCAGGGCGTCTCCGGCCCGGCGGGTCAGTTCGACCGTGCTGTCACTCAGCTGCTGATTGTCGCGCATCAGTTGGCTGGCGCACTGGGCACTGTTCTGCAGGGTGCCGATCAGCTTCTCGATCTCCTCGGTCGATTGCTGGGTGCGTTGCGCCAGGGCGCGTACTTCGTCTGCCACCACGGCGAAGCCGCGGCCGGCTTCACCAGCCCGCGCCGCCTCGATGGCGGCATTGAGCGCCAGCAGATTGGTCTGCTCGGCGACTGCCTTGATCACATCCAGCACACTGCCGATGGCATCGCTGTCGCGGCGTAGGTGCTCCATCGCCTCGCCGGTATTGGCGACCTGCATCGCCATGCGCTCGATCTGGGCGACGGCGTCGCCTGCCAGCTTCTCGCCCTGTACCGCCTGCTGGTCCGCTTCGGCAGTGGCCTGTGCGGCATCGACCGCGTTGCGCGCCACTTCCTGAACGGTGGCGGCCATCTCGTTCACCGCCGTGGCCACCTGATCGGTCTCCTGGCGCTGATCGTTGACGCCGGCGCTGGTCTGCTCGGTGACGGCAGACAGCTCCTCGGCAGCGGCGGCGATCTGCGTCGAGCTGTCGCCGATGCTGCCGATCAGCTTGCGCAGACTCTGGCGCATGTCCTGCATCGCGCTTTCCAGCTGGCCCAGCTCGTCGCGGCGTTGCGCGCTGTCCTGGCCGGAGAGGTCGCCGTCGGCGATGCGCCGGGCCATGGCCAGGGTGTGGCGCAACGGCAGAATGATCTGGCGGGCAATGAACCAGGCCGCGAGCAGGCCGAGCAGTGCACTGGCGAAGGCGGTCAGCATCGTCTGGATGCGCGCCTGCTGCGTTTCGCCGAGCATCTTGGTCTGCTGGTTGCGGTACAGATTGCCGTTGATTTCCAGCAGACCGCCGATTTCGGAGGCCAGCGCCGTGCGAGCCTGGATGGTCGCATCCATGCCGACCTTGAAGGTCTCGATCGCTGCACGGTAGCGCTGCAGGGCGCTGGTCATGCGGTCGAGATGGCTGTGTTGATCGACGGGTAGCAGGCCGCGCAGCAGATCGGCCTGTTCACGGGAGCGATCGAGGCCGGCATAGGCGAGCTGCGCAGACTCTTCGGTGTGCTGGAAGATGTAGCCACGCACCAGGTAGCGGCTCTCCAGTACGCGCCGGGTTAGTTCGGCGAGGGCGCGGGCCTGCTGTACGACGAGCGGGTCGTCGGCGGACTGTTCGAGGGTCTGGTAGATCTGCTCTTCCAGTTCGCCGAGCGCCTTGAGGGCCTCGCCGGCGCTGCTGACCATCACGCCCCGGCTCTGTTCGCGGCTTTCGCGGGCCTGCTTCAGCTCCTGGAAGCTGCGCTCGATGCGCTCGGCATACTGGAGCGCGGAGGCGATGTCGCGCTGGTCATCGGCGGCAGTCAGGGTGGTGCGGATGTCCTGCAGGTGGTTGCGGACTTCGCCGATCTTGCCGGTCACCTGCTGGGCGTGGGCGTCGCTGCCGCTTTGTTCGAACAGGGTGCGTGCGGTATCTACCGCGTAGGAGGCTTCCTGGACCTGGGACAGGCGGGTCTGCTTCTGGTTGCGCTCCAGCAACCCGTTCAGGCTGGTGACGGCGATGGCGGCAACCAGAAGTGTCAGCAGGACCATGAAACCGAAGCCCAGGCCAAGCTTGCGCGTGACGGCCAGGTCGGTGAAAAAGCGGGAGATCATGTGTGAACGCTCCAGAAAGTCGAGGCAGGCGCAGTCGCAAGAACACTGCAGCGAGGCGTCTTGTGCCGGGTCGCCGCATTGGCGGCGCGTAAGTGTCCCTGCACTTAGCGGCCGGCCTCGGAGGTTTCTTAAGCGCTTGTGCGGCTCGGCTGTCGTTTTTCGACCGCAGGGTCGCGCTGTGGTCGTACGGCTCTGGAAGCGGTGGGGCAAGGCACGAAGCAGGCGGGGAGGCGCCTGCGGTTACGACTTTGAATCGGTCAGGCGCGCAAGAGCGGGAGGGTGCAATCCTCGCCGCGGCGGCTCAGAGCATCAGCTTGACCACGGACTCATCGGGGTCGCGGGACTTGCCGGCGGCCGCCAGTGCCGCGAGATAGGCGTCCCATAGCGCCTGCTGATTCAGCGCCAGGCGTTCGAGGTAGTCCCAGGTGTAGAGGCCGCTGTCGTGGCCGTCGCTGAAGGTCAGCTTCAGGGCGTACTGGCCGGCCGGCTCGATCTGCTCCAGCGCGACCTTCAGCTTGCCGGTCTGCAGCACCGGGTTGCCGTGGCCCTGGACTTCCGCCGATGGCGAATGCACGCGCAGGAACTCGGCGGGCAGCACGTAGCGCTCGTCGGCGCCGTATTCCAGTTCCAGCGTTCTGGACGCCTTGTGCAGTTTGATGGCAGTGGGGATGCGCATGCGACGCTCCGGAAAAATCGGCCGTGGCAATCGCCACGGCCGTGACGGTCAGAGGATGTAGCGCGACAGGTCTTCGTCCTGAGCCAGTTCGCCGAGGTGCTCGTTGACGTAGGCGGCGTCGATGCGGATCGGTTCGCCCTGCTGCTTGCCGGCCAGGTCGGCTGCACTGAAGGAGACCTCCTCCAGCAGGCGCTCGAGCAGGGTGTGCAGGCGCCGGGCACCGATGTTCTCGGTCTTCTCGTTGACCTGCCAGGCGATCTCGGCGATGCGCTTGATGCCGTCCTCAAGAAACTCGATGTGCAGCCCTTCGGTCTTCAGCAGCTCGCGGTACTGCTCGGTGAGCGCCGCATGCGGCTCGGTGAGGATGCGCTCGAAGTCCTGCGGTGACAGCGCCTTGAGCTCCACGCGGATCGGCAGGCGACCCTGCAGTTCCGGCACCAGGTCGCTGGGCTTGGACAGGTGGAAGGCGCCGGAGGCGATGAAGAGAATATGGTCGGTCTTGACCATGCCCAGCTTGGTGTTGACCGTGCTGCCCTCGATCAGCGGCAGCAGGTCGCGCTGCACGCCCTCGCGGGAAACGTCGGCGCCGCTGGTATTGCCGCGCTTGGCAACCTTGTCGATCTCGTCGATGAAGACGATGCCGTTCTGCTCCACCGCCTCCAGGGCGCGGGCCTTGAGGTCTTCTTCGTTGACCAGGCGCGCGGCTTCCTCGTCGCGGATGAGCTTGAAGGCTTCCTTGATCTTCAGCTTGCGGCTCTTCTTCTTGCCCTTGCCCATGTTGGCGAAGAGGTTCTGCAGCTGGTTGGTCATCTCCTCCATGCCGGGCGGGGCCATGATCTCCACCCCGGCCGGGCTCTCGGCGACCTCGATGTCGATCTCCTTGTCGTCCAGTTGGCCTTCGCGCAGGCGCTTGCGGAACAGCTGACGGGTGTTGGAATCGCCGCTCTGCACCGGTTCTTCGGAAAAGCCTACCGGGCGCGCCGGCGGCAGCAGGGCGTCGAGGATGCGTTCTTCGGCGGCGTCTTCGGCGCGGTGGCGCATCTTGTGCACCTCCTGCTCGCGCAGCATCTTCAGCGCCGCGTCGGCCAGATCGCGGATGATCGATTCGACGTCACGGCCGACATAGCCGACCTCGGTGAACTTGGTGGCTTCCACTTTCAGGAACGGCGCGTTGGCCAGCTTGGCCAGGCGGCGGGCAATTTCGGTCTTGCCGACGCCGGTGGGGCCGATCATCAGAATGTTCTTCGGGGTGACTTCCTGGCGCAGCTCGGCGGGCAGCTGCATGCGCCGCCAGCGGTTGCGCAGGGCGATGGCCACGGCGCGCTTGGCGTCGTCCTGGCCGATGATGTGGCGGTTGAGTTCGTGGACGATCTCGCGGGGCGTCATGGACATGGTACGGTACTCCGGAACGACAGGCGATTAGACCGCGCTGTCGAGCTCCTCGATGGTCAGGTTCTGATTGGTGAACACGCAGATGCTGCCGGCGATGTTCAGCGCCGTCTCGGCGATTTCCTGGGCCGACATGTCGGCGCCGGCCTTGAGCAGCAGGGCCTTGGCCGCGGCCTGGGCGAAGCCGCCGCCGGAGCCCATGGCGATCAGGTCGTCTTCGGGCTGCACCACGTCGCCGTTGCCGGTGATGATCAGCGAGGCATCCTTGTTGGCCACAGCGAGCATGGCTTCCAGACGGCTCAGGGAGCGGTCGGTGCGCCAGTCCTTGGCCAGCTCGACGGCGGCGCGCACCAGATGGCCCTGGTGCTTCTCCAGTTGACCTTCGAAGCGCTCGAAGAGGGTGAAGGCATCGGCGGTGGCGCCGGCGAAGCCGGCCAGGACCTGGCCGTGATAGAGGCGGCGGACCTTCTTGGCGTTGCCTTTCATGACGGTGTTGCCGAGGGAAACCTGGCCGTCGCCGCCCATGACGACTTTGCCGTTGCGGCGCACTGAAACGATGGTGGTCAAAGGGAAATCTCCACACTGCGGGGCGATGAATGCCTGAATGCGGTTGATATGGGGGACTGCTGCCGGCTTTTCAACGGCTGTCGGTGAGGTTCATCGACAGCCGTGGTTCTGCACGAGGCGCTACGCAGGCCCTGGTTGTTCGCTGCGTTGCGGGCGGCTGGGCTGGCGCGGTACCTCGCCGGCCGCACCGGCCGCGATCATCTTGCGCAGCCGGACCGGAATTGACTTGGCCGCCGGCACCTTGCTGCGTTCGGCATGGTGCCAGACCGGCAGCAGGGCGTTGCATTCGGGGTAGTAGCCGGCGCAGCAGCCCTCCGGAATGCTGTAGGGCGTCACCCGCAGCGGGCCGACCGCGCGGTGTACGCCGTCATCGACCACGGTGATCGCCTCGATGCGGTCGTTCTCGGCCAGGCCCAGGCGGACGATGTCGTTGCGGTTCATCAGGATCACCGCGCGGGTGCCGTGGATGCCGCGGAAGCGGTCGTCGTACCCGTAGACCGTGGTGTTGAACTGGTCGTTGCTGCGCAGCGTCATCATCTGCAGCACGTCGTGCCGTTCGTGGCCGCCTTCCTCGGTATCCGGGTCCATGCTCAGCGAAGGCGGGTTGATGAAGTTGGCCTTGCCGGTCTCGGTGTCCCAGCGCCGCTGGCTGGCGCCGAGCGGGCGATGGAAGCCGCCGGGTTCCATCATGCGCACATTGAAGTCGTGGAAGATCTCCGGGTAGCTCTCGGCGATGGCGTCGCGGATCAGGCTGTAGTCCGCGACCCAGGCGTCCCAGTCCAGCATCGGGTTGGGCGCGAGCGTGGCCTTGGCCAGTCGCGCGATGATCGCCGGTTCCGATAAGAGCAGTTCGCCAGCCGGCTCGGCGGCGCCGCGCCAGGCCCGGATGCAGCCGGTGCTGTCCTCGGTTGTGTGGCGTTGCTCGCCGGTGGCCTGGCGGTCGATCTCGGTGCGACCGAGGCAAGGCAAGATATAGGACACTTCGCCGGTGATCAGGTGATTGCGGTTGAGCTTGGTCGACACCTGGACCGACAACCGCAGTTTGCGCCAGGCCGGCTCCATCTGCAGGGTGTCAGGAATGGCGCGGACGAAGTTGCCGCCCAGGCCGATGAAGCCGCGGATCCTGCCGTCGAGGATGCCCTCGCAGGCCTCTACCGTATTCACGCCATCTTCGCTCGGCGGCTCGAAACCGAACTGCCGACGCAGGTTGTCCACCGGCACCTTCGCTGCCTTTTCGGTGATGCCGACGGTGCGCTGACCCTGCACGTTGGAGTGGCCGCGCACCGGCAGGATGCCCGCGCCCTCCTTGCCCATGTTGCCGCGCAGCAGGAGCAGGTTGACCAGCATCTGGATGGTCTGCACGCCGTGGCGGTGCTGGGTCAGGCCCATACCATAGGGGGCAATCACCCGCTCGCAGCGGGCATAGGCGGTGGCCGCCGCTTCCATCGCTGCGCGGGTGAGGCCGGAGCGACGTTCCAGCTGCTCCCAGGTGTAGCTGCGGATGCGTGCTTCGAAGGCCTCGAAGCCATGGGTGTGCTGCTCGATGAAGGCGACATCGAGCACCCTCTGGCGCCCTTCGGCAATGGCCAGGTCGTCCATGGCGAACAGCGCCTTGCACATCCCGGCGATGGCCGCCATGTCGCCGCCGATGGCCAGCTGGTGATACTGGGTGCTGATCACCGTGCTGTCCGGCGTCAGCATCTCGCGCGGCGACTGCGGGTTGACGAAACGCTCCAGGCCGCGCTCACGCAGCGGGTTGAAGGTGACAATCTCGGCCCCGCGCTCGCGCGCGGCCTGCAGTTCATGGAGCATGCGCGGGCTGGACGTGCCGGTATTCTGGCCGAAGAAGAACAGTCCGTCGGTGTGCTCGAGGTCGTTCAGGGTGACCGTGGCCACCGGTACGCCGATGCTTTCCGGCAGCGCCACCGAGGTGCTCTCGTGGCACATGTTGGAACTGTCCGGCAGGTTGTTGGTGCCGTACAGGCGCGCCAGCAGGCCATACATGTAGGCCGTCTCCAGCGCCGCACGCCCGGACATGTAGAACACCACCTGGTCGGGATCGTCCATGGCCTTGAGTTCGGCGCCGATCTCGGCGAAGGCGCTGTCCCAGCTGACCGGCTGGTAATGGTCACTGGCGGCATCGTAGCGCAGCGGATGGGTCAGCCGGCCCTGTTGTTCCAGGTCGAAGTCGCTCCAGTTGAGCAGCTCGCTGACGCTATGCCTGGCGAAGAATTCCGGGCCGCAACGCAACGAGGTGTTTTCCCATGCCGTGGCCTTGGCGCCGTTCTCGCAGAACGACAGCGGCCGCGAGGGGTGCGGCTTGGCCCAGGCGCAGCTGACGCAGGCGAAGCCGTCGATGGGTTTGTTCTGCTTGAGCAGCAGGCCGATGCCGGCCGGCGAGACGCGTTCACGCAGCAGGATGTTGGCGACGGAGTAGGCCGATCCCCAGCCACCGGCCGGTGCACGGTAGGGTTTGAACTTGGTCTGGGACACGTCGTTCCTCCTTTCGCAAGGGAGCTTGTCTGTGTACGACGGGACCCGCGCCGGATCGTTCAGGGCGCTTTGTCACAAGGTTGTGCGACTCACTCCATGGCGAAACCGTGCTGACGCCAGGCCTCGTAGACCGCGATGGCCACGGTGTTGGACAGGTTCAGGCTGCGGCTGTCGGGACGCATCGGCAGGCGCAAGCGCTGCTCGTTGGGCAGGGCATCGCGGATCTCTGGTGGCAGGCCGCGGCTTTCGGGGCCGAACAGCAGGGCGTCGCCACGCCGGTAGTGCACCTCGTGAAAGGGCTGCGAGCCCTTGGTGGTGAAGGCGAACAGCCGTGGGCCGTCCGGGTTGGCGGCGTCGATGCCGATCCGCGCGAGGCAGCTCGGCAGATCGGCGTGGCGCTCCAGCGTGGCATATTCGTGATAATCCAGGCCGGCGCGGCGCAGGCGTTTATCGTCCAGCTCGTAACCCAGCGGCTCGATCAGGTGCAGGTGGCAGCCGGTATTGGCGCAGAGCCTGATAATGTTGCCGGTATTGGGCGGTATTTCCGGTTGGAACAGGATCACGTGAAACATGCGCAGCACCGAGGTTGAAGACCGGCGGCATTCTACCGGGGCGCAGGACCCGATGCGCCGCATACGCCGGACCTTTTTCGGTTCGCTGGTGCTGATCGGGCTGCTGATCGGGCTGATGATCGGCCGGCTCACCGCGCCCGGGCCGGTGCAGCTGGAGGCGGTGCAGGTGCTGCCACAGGGGCTGTCGCTGCGCTTCGACCGCAAGCCGGAGACCTATGACGAGCATCTGGAGGGGGCGTTCGCCCTGTTGTTCCAGGCCGAGGGCGAGGCGCAATCCGGGCAGCTGCAGATCGACGGCATGCCTGTGGCCTGGCGCGTGCAGCAGACCGAGAAGGGCCTGCTGTTGCATCTGGTGGCCGCGCGGCGGCTGCAGGGGCAGTGGCATGGCGCGCGCGGCGACGGCGGCTGGCAGGTGGAGGTCAGCGTGTCGCCCTGGCGACCATGACGGATTCGCACATGGCTGGTGCGTCAGAAAGAAGAACCCCGCCAGTGGCGGGGTTCTTTGTCGCAGGTCGGATCAGCGTCTGATCAGCTGTCGTCACCGTCGCCGTCGTCGTCATCGCTGCCATCGACGCGCATGCCCAGCTCCTTGATCTTGCGCGTCAGGGTGTTGCGACCCCAGCCGAGCAACAGGGCGGCATCGCGGCGGCGACCGGCGGTGTGCTTGAGCGCGGTCTCGATCATGATGCGCTCGAAGGCCGGCACCGCCTCGTCGAGCAGGTTGCTCTGGCCGCGCGCCAGGGCCTGATCCGACCAGTTGCGCAGCGCCTGTTCCCAGTTGTGCGCCGGCTGCGCCTCGGCCTGCTGGTTGAGCAGCTCGGGCGGCAGGTCGTCGACATGCACTTCGCGCCCGGACGCCATGACCGTGATCCAGCGGCAGGTGTTCTCCAGTTGGCGCACGTTGCCCGGCCAGGGCAGATGCTGCAGGTATTCCTTGGTTTCCGGCTTGAGCACCTTGGTCTCCACCGACAGCTCCTGCGCGGCGCTGGCGAGGAAGTGTTCGGCCAGTGCCGGAATGTCCTCGCGGCGATCGGCCAGGCGCGGAATGTGGATGCGGATGACGTTCAGCCGGTGGAACAGGTCTTCGCGGAACTTGCCGGCCTGCACCAGGGTTTCCAGGTCCTGGTGCGTCGCGGCGATGATGCGCACGTCGACCCGCACCGGCGTGTGGCCGCCGACCCGGTAGAACTCGCCATCGGCCAGCACGCGCAGCAGGCGGGTCTGGGTGTCGGCCGGCATATCGCCGATCTCGTCGAGGAACAGGGTGCCGCCGTCGGCCTGCTCGAAGCGGCCGCGGCGCTGGTTGGCCGCACCGGTGAAGGCACCTTTCTCGTGACCGAACAGCTCGGATTCCATCAGGTCCTTGGGAATCGCCGCCATGTTCAGCGCGATGAACGGCGATGCCGAGCGTGGGCTGTGGCGGTGCAGCGCATGGGCCACCAGCTCCTTGCCGGTACCCGATTCGCCATTGATCAGCACGGTGATGTTGGAATGGCTGAGGCGACCGATGGCGCGGAACACCTCCTGCATCGCCGGTGCCTCGCCGATGATCTCCGGCGTGTGATGACGGTTGGCCGGCTGCTGCTGGTTCTGCTGTTCCTGGGCGTGCTGGTTGGCGCGCTTGACCAGCGACACGGCGTCGTCGACGTCGAACGGCTTGGGCAGGTACTCGAAGGCGCCGCCCTGGTAGGAAGCCACCGCGCTGTCCAGGTCGGAGTGCGCGGTCATGATGATCACCGGCAGGCGCGGGTACTGCTCGCGGATCTGCGAGAGCATGTCCAGCCCGCTGAGGCCGGGCATGCGGATGTCGGAGATGATCACATCCGGCTGCTGGCGGGCGAGGCGGGCCAGCACGCTGTCAGCGCTGTCGAAGCTCTGCGTGGCCATGCCTTCCTGTTGCAGGGCCTTTTCCAGGACCCAGCGGATGGAGCGGTCGTCGTCGACGATCCAGACGTTTTCGCTTCGGCTCATGCTGATGTGGCTCCTTGTTCCAGCGGTAGGAAGATCGAGAACACGGTGTGGCCAGGATGGCTCTCGCATTCGATCAGACCCTGGTGCTGACTGATGATGTTCTGGGTGATGGCCAGGCCCAGCCCGGTTCCGTCCGGGCGACCGCTGACCATCGGGTAGAAGAGCGTGTTCTGCAGTTCGGCGGGGATGCCCGGGCCGTTGTCGATGATCTCGATGCGCGCCACCAGGCGATGACGGATATGGCCGATGGTGAACTGGCGCAGCGTGCGGGTGCGCAGGGTCAGGCGGCCCAGGCCCAGCTCGTTCTGCCCGGCCAGTGCCTGCATGGCGTTGCGCATGATATTGAGCACGGCCTGGATCATCTGTTCACGGTCCATCAGGACCTCGGGAATGCTCGGGTCATAGTCGCGCACCAAAATGATGCTTCCCTGGCATTCGGCCTCGATCAGGCTGGCCACATGTTCGAGCACTTCGTGGATGTTGGTCATCGCCAGCGACGGCAGCTTGTTCGAGCCGAGCATGCGGTCGACGAGGTTTCTCAGCCGGTCGGCTTCCTCGATGATGACTTCGGTGTAGTCCTTCAGGTGTTCTTCCGGCAGCTCGCGGGCCAGCAGCTGCGCCGCGCCGCGAATGCCGCCCAGGGGGTTCTTGATCTCGTGGGCCAGGCCGCGCACCAGCATCTTGGTGGTTTCCTGCTTGGACAGCTGGGCCTCTTCCTTGGTGATGCGCAGCAGCCGGTCGCGCGGCAGCACTTCCAGCAACAGCATGGTCTCCTGGCGCGTCAGCACCGGGGTCACCGCGTAGTCGACGGTCAGCGACTGGCCGGTGGCGGAGGTCAGGGTTGCCTCGCGTTTGGTGAAGGGGTGGGCTTCTTCCACAGCCTGGCGCAATGCCGCCAGGGCTTCTGGTGATTCGGTGAACAGTTCGCTGATGAATTGCCCATGGCTGCGCTGACCGCTGACGGCCAGCAGCATTTCGGCTGCCGGGTTCATGTATTCCAGACGCAAGCGCGAGTTGAGCAGCAGCGTCGCGGTGGTCAGGTTCTCGATCAGCAGGCGTTGCAGGGCTTCGTTGATCATGGCTGGTCTGCATCCGAAGGTTCGTGCAGGAAATGCAAGAACCAAACCAAGCGCGCCATTGCGGCGCGGATCGGTGTGATGCTGCAGCCCTACGGGCTGTCCGGTGACCCAATTTGGTGACGAACGATCGGCTCGTTCATTGGGCGCACCAAACAGGTGCACTCAATGATCATAGAAAGGGCACGAAAGGAATGTCTCGTTTTTCTACCGGTTTGTCCTTGAGCGGGCATTCCGGGCGCACGCCGTAATCGGCTTTCTTGCATGGGTTGACCATGCGCCGCTGGGCCAATGAGGTGCGAATCAGATGGAAGGACCGGCTTTCCGACTGTTGCAGGACCCGCTCCTGTGCGTCTACCACCGCGACCGCCAGCTGATGGGTGCCGCGATCGACATTGCTCAGCTGGAAGCTGGTCTGCTCGCCTGGGGCGCCGAATGGCTCGCCATCGAGCAGCAGCTGGTAGAAATGGCCGGGCTGCAGCGCGGGCTCGGCCTCTACGGTGACGCTGACCGTGCCGGCGTTGTTGCGGATCGCCTCGTCTGCGGCCGGGCTGAGGATCTGCAGCTGATAGCGGATGGCTGCCGCCTGCTGCTTCGGCGGCTGGACCGCACGCGGGGCGGTTGTCGGCTGAGTTGCCATGCTGTTGGAGGGCTTCAGCTGCACCTCCTCCACTGCCTGGCCGCTAGGTCGGTCGGTAAAGACCCGGTTGCCTTCGGCATCCGTGTAGGAATAGATGCCGCCCAGCGCAGGCAGGGCGGTGCCGAGCAGTAGGATGGTCGTGACCTTGCGAAGGATGCTCAAGGAGCTGGTCTCGGCTTCGGTGGCGGCGGACGCAGTGCGGGGCTCGAGGTATTGACCCGCTGCACGGTGAACAACACCGGCTCGCTGCGCTGGATGATGCGCTCGCCGCTCAGTACCTCGACGTGCAGGCGATGGTCGCCGCGTTCGACGTTGTTCAGTTGCAGCGAGGTCGCCGGGCTGGGTGCGGCCTGGGGGATGCCGTCGAGCATGAAGCGCAAGGTATGGCCCGGTTGCAGCGGCGGTTCCAGCAGGGCGCTGACGACGAAGGTGCCGTTGTTGGCGCGCAGTGCCTCGGCGTCGGGAATGCCGCTCAGCATCAGCGTCTGGTAGGGCGCCTGCTGGTTCTGCTGACGGTCCGGCAGAGGAGGCGGCGGCTCGGGCGTGCGGATGTTCACGGTGTTGGCCGGCGGCAGGTCCACCGTGTCGGCCTGCACGCCTTCCGGCGGCTGGTTGGTGAACACCGTATTGCCTTGCGCGTCGGTGTACTTGTAGATCTCGGCGAAGGCCGGGACGCTGAGGATGAACAGCAGGCTGAACAGGGCGCTACGCATGGGAGGCTCCGCGGAGTTTGACTGCCGAAGCCTTGCACTGCAGCGGCCTTCAGGCAAGCACGATCGCTGCGATTTGCGAGGCGTGACAAGCTGCACGGATCACGGTCGCCGAGCAGAAACGAAGAAGGCCACCCGAGGGTGGCCTTCCTGTCACGCGAACTGGATCAGACGCTGTAGTACAGGTCGTATTCCAGCGGGTGCACGAAGGTGCGCACCTTGATCTCTTCCTCGGACTTCAGCTCGATGTAAGCATCGATGAACTCGTCGGAGAACACGCCGCCCTTGGTCAGGAACGCGCGGCCCTTGTCCAGCTCTTCCAGGGCTTCCTTCAGGCTGCCGCAGACCTGCGGGATCAGCTTGCCTTCTTCCGGCGGCAGATCGTACAGGTTCTTGTCGGCGGCATCGCCAGGATGGATCTTGTTCTGGATGCCATCCAGGCCAGCCATCAGCAGTGCAGCGAAGCACAGGTACGGGTTGGCAGCCGGGTCCGGGAAGCGCGCTTCGATACGACGGGCTTTCGGGCTGGAAACGTACGGAATACGGATCGAGGCCGAGCGGTTGCGCGCCGAGTAGGCCAGCATGACCGGTGCTTCGAAGCCCGGGACCAGACGCTTGTAGGAGTTGGTCGACGGGTTGGTGAAGCCGTTCAGCGCCTTGCCGTGCTTGATGATGCCGCCGATGAAGTACAGAGCGGTCTCGGACAGGCCGGCATAGCCTTCGCCAGCGAAGGTGTTCTTGCCGTCCTTGGAGATCGACATGTGTACGTGCATGCCCGAGCCGTTGTCGCCGTACAGCGGCTTCGGCATGAAGGTGGCGGTCTTGCCGTAGGCGTCGGCGACGTTGTGCACGCAGTACTTCAGGGTCTGAACTTCGTCAGCCTTGGCGACCAGGGTGTTGAACTTCACGCCGATTTCGTTCTGACCGGCAGTGGCCACTTCGTGGTGGTGCACTTCGACGACCAGGCCCATCTCTTCCATGGCGTTGCACATGGCGGTACGGATTTCGTGGTCGTGGTCGCACGGCGGAACCGGGAAATAACCGCCTTTGACGGCCGGGCGATGGCCCTTGTTGCCGCCTTCGACGTCCTGGTCGGTCATCCAGGAGCCCTGCTCGGAGTAGATCTTGAACATCGAGCCGGAGATGTCCGACTTGAACTTGACCTGGTCGAAGATGAAGAACTCCGGCTCCGGGCCAACGAAAACGGTGTCACCGATACCGGTGGTCTTGAGGAATTCCTCGGCGCGCTTGGCGATGGAGCGCGGGTCGCGGTCGTAGCCCTGCATGGTGCTCGGCTCGACGATGTCGCAGACCAGGATCAGGGTCGGCTCTTCGGTGAACGGATCGAGCACAGCGGTCTCGTCGACCGGCATCAGGATCATGTCGGAGGCTTCGATGCCTTTCCAGCCATGGATGGACGAACCGTCGAACATCTTGCCGTGCTCGAAGAAGTCTTCATCCTGGGCATCACGAGCCGGGACGGTGACGTGGTGCTGCTTGCCTTTGGTATCGGTGAAGCGCAGATCAATCCACTTCACATCGTAATCTTTGATCAGTTGAAGCGACTTCGACATGGTGTTCTCCAAGTGGTGGAAGCGTGACAGTGAGCTTCCGAATCAGGGTGAAGCCGGGCGGCGATGTTCCGCCAAGGCGACCTGCCTCACAAGAGAGCAAATTGCATGCCAGTGCTCCTTCTTGGGACTGCAGGCCCGCAACAGCGCTGCCGCAGCCTTTGGCCGTGCTAAATGCTAGCTGTCACGGCCGAAGCGTGCGCGTTAATGGTGCGAACGGTCGTGGCTGCGCATTGTTTTGGTGCGCTGCGCCCGGCCTCAAAGAAAGCGATTAAATCTTGAGCAGTTTCCGCTATACTCCGCGCCCCTCTTTTCCAGCCATACCGGCACCCGCGCTGTTTCCATGAAGCTGATCGTCAAGGTTTTTCCCGAAATCACCATCAAGAGCCCGCCGGTGCGCAAGGGCTTCATTCGCCAGTTGGCGAAGAACATCCGCACCGTGCTGCGCGAGCTCGACCCCGAGGTGCGGGTCGAAGGCGTGTGGGACAACATCGAGGTGGAAACCGCGCTCAGCGAGCCCAAGCCGCTGCGCGAGATGATCGAGCGCCTGCGCTGCACGCCCGGCATCGCCCATTGTCTGGAAGTGCACGAATACCCGCTGGGTGATCTCGACGACATCGTCGCCAGGTGCAAGGCGCATTACGCGGAACGCCTGCCGGGCAGGATCTTCGCCGTGCGCTGCAAGCGCGCCGGCAAGCACCCGTTCAGCTCCATGGATGTCGAGCGCCATGTCGGCAGCCAGCTGCGTCAGCAGTGCGGTGCCGCCGGCATCTCGCTGAAGGCACCGGAGATCGAGGTGCGCATGGAAATTCGCGACCAGCGCCTGTTCGTCGTCCATGAGCAGCACGATGGCATCGGCGGCTATCCGCTGGGTGCGCTGGAGCAGACCCTGGTGCTGATGTCCGGTGGTTTCGACTCCACCGTTGCCGCCTACCAGATGATGCGTCGCGGCCTGATGACCCATTTCTGCTTCTTCAACCTCGGCGGCCGCGCCCATGAGCTGGGCGTGATGGAAGTGGCCCACTATCTATGGAAGAAGTACGGCAGCTCGCACCGCGTGCTGTTCATCAGCGTGCCGTTCGAGGAAGTGGTCGGCGAAATCCTGCAGAAGGTCGACAACAGCCAGATGGGCGTGGTGTTGAAGCGCATGATGCTGCGCGCCTCGACCGAGATCGCCGAGCGCCTGCACATCGACGCACTGGTCACCGGCGAGGCGATTTCCCAGGTGTCCAGCCAGACCCTGCCGAACCTCTCGGTGATCGATTCGGCCACCGACATGCTGGTGCTGCGCCCGCTGATCGCCAGCCACAAGCAGGACATCATCGACACCGCCTTCCAGATCGGCACCGCCGAGTTCGCCAAGAACATGCCCGAGTACTGCGGCGTGATCTCCAAGAACCCCACCACCCGCGCCAAGCGCTATCGCGTCGAGCACGAGGAAAAGCAGTTCGACATGGCCATCCTCGAGCGCGCTCTGGCCAGTGCCCGTCAGGTACCGATCGACCGGGTGATCGACGAGCTGGGCGAAGACATCAAGGTCGAGGAGGTCAGCGAGGCGACGGCCGGCCAGGTCATCCTCGACATTCGTCACCCCGATGCCGCCGAGGACGAACCCCTCGAACTGTCCGGCATCGAAGTTCAGACCCTGCCGTTCTACGCGCTGAACAACCGTTTCAAGGAACTGGATGAAAACCGCCAGTACCTGCTGTATTGCGACAAAGGTGTCATGAGCCGCCTGCATGCTCACCATCTGCTGAGCGAGGGGCATGTAAATGTTCGCGTCTATCGTCCGGCCTGACGCATCGGTGAAACAGCCGGGGCTATTGGGTGGCAGCATTCGCCACCGCCCTCCCGACCGCTGCTGATCGCAAGGCCCCAGTCGTAACCAATCGGACAGCCTGACGTCGTCCGGACTATTCCCAGCTTCCAGCCCGAGCTCGAAGCCATCTACAGAGAAACGAATCAGTGATCGAGAATCTTCGCAACATCGCCATCATCGCCCACGTCGACCATGGCAAGACCACCCTCGTCGACAAGCTGCTGCGCCTGTCCGGCACCCTGGACCGCAAAGAAGCGGAAAACGAGCGCGTGATGGACTCCAACGACCAGGAAAAGGAACGCGGCATCACCATCCTGGCCAAGAACACCGCACTGAAGTGGAACGGCTACAACATCAACATCGTCGACACCCCCGGCCACGCCGACTTCGGCGGTGAAGTCGAGCGCGTGATGAGCATGGTGGACTCCGTACTGCTGGTGGTCGACGCCCAGGACGGCCCCATGCCGCAGACCCGCTTCGTGACCCAGAAGGCGTTCAAGGCCGGCCTGCGTCCGATCGTGGTGGTCAACAAGATCGACCGTCCGGGCGCGCGTCCTGACTGGGTCATCGACCAGATCTTCGACCTGTTCGACAACCTCGGCGCCAGCGACGAGCAGCTGGACTTCCCGATCGTCTACGCCAGCGCCCTGAACGGCATCGCCGGCATGGACCACGAGAACATGGACGACAACATGGATGCCCTGTTCCAGGCCATCATCGACCATGTTCCGGCGCCCAAGGTGGACGTCGACGGCCCGTTCCAGATGCAGATCTCCCAGCTGGACTACAACAGCTTCCTCGGTGTGATCGGTATCGGCCGCATCGCTCGCGGCACCATCAAGGCCAACAGCCCGGTGACCGCCATCGGCGCCGACGGCAAGAAGCGTAACGGCCGTATCCTGAAGATCATGGGTCACTCCGGTCTGCAGCGCGTGGAAGTCCAGGAAGCCACCGCCGGCGACATCGTCTGCGTATCCGGCATGGACGAGCTGTACATCTCCGACACCCTCTGCGACCAGAACACCGTCGAGGCGCTGCCGCCGCTGACCGTCGACCAGCCGACCGTGTCCATGACCTTCCAGGTCAACGACTCGCCCTTCGCCGGCAAGGAAGGCAAGTTCGTCACCAGCCGCAACATCAAGGACCGTCTGGACAAGGAACTGCTGCACAACGTGGCGCTGCGTGTCGAGCAGGGCGACAGCCCGGAGAAGTTCAAGGTCTCCGGCCGTGGTGAGCTGCACCTGTCGGTACTGATCGAAACCATGCGCCGCGAAGGCTTCGAGCTGGCCGTCGGCCGCCCGGAAGTAGTGATCATCGAGAACGAGGCCGGCGAGAAGCAGGAGCCCTACGAGAACGTCACCATCGACATCGAGGAGCAGCACCAGGGACCGGTGATGGAACAGATGGGCCTGCGCAAGGGCGATCTGACCAACATGATCCCCGACGGCAAGGGTCGCATCCGCCTGGAGTACACCATCCCGGCGCGCGGCCTGATCGGTTTCCGCAACAACTTCCTGACCCTGACCTCGGGTACCGGCATCCTGACTTCGACCTTCAGCCACTACGGCCCGATCAAGGCCGGCGAAGTCACCAACCGCCAGAACGGCGTGCTGGTCTCCATGGCCACCGGTACCGCACTGACCTACTCGCTGGAAACCCTGCAGGCTCGCGGCAAGCTGTTCCTCGAGCCCGGCCAGGACATCTACGAAGGCCAGCTGTGCGGCATCAACAGCCGTGACAACGACCTGGTGATCAACCCCACCAAGGGCAAGAAGCTCGACAACATGCGCGCGTCCGGCAAGGACGAGGTCATCGCCCTGGTTCCGCCGATCAAGTTCACCCTCGAGCAGGCGCTGGAATTCATCGCTGATGACGAGCTGGTGGAAGTGACGCCGAAATCGATCCGTCTGCGCAAGAAGATGCTGAACGAGAACGACCGCAAGCGTTACGAGCGCAGCAAGGTGTAATCCCCGTTGCGAAGCTGCAAAAAGGCGCCTTCGGGCGCCTTTTTGCGTTTTCACGCACGCCGCACATCGGCCAGCGCAGCGGCGCCGGAATCTGTGAGGACGTTGCATTGAAGTTGTACAACCCTTTTGCAGCAGTATCGCTTAGCCAGATTCCTATCAGCCGGGCTCATCGCCAGCAGTTAGCGCCCGTCCAGGCGGCAATAAAACTTGTACAAGTAATGTCACAATGACATGATGTTGTACAAGTTTTGGCTCGGTGCAAATGTGTCCGGGTCCTCGATGACTGACCGATTGGCTGCCGAGCAGCCTCGCAAAGGGAGTGTTCGATGGACAAGCAGATGTCGGTTTCCATGCGTCTGGGCCTGGGATTTTTCGTGATTCTGGCGTTGATGGTGGCGGTCGCCGTGGTCAGCGCGCTCAAAGTCGACGTCATAGACCGGAGCATGAGTCAGATCAGCTCGCAGGCTGGTCTGAAACAACGCTATGCGATCAACTTCCGTGGCAGCGTGCACGACCGCGCGATTGCCGTGCGCGACGCCGTCAGTGCTGCTGATCCCGCGTTCGCTCGCGGGCAGGTGGCGGAGATCGAGCGCCTGGCGCAGCTGTATGCTGACTCGGCGGCGCCGATGAAGACGATGCTCGCGCAGCCCTCCGCCGATACCGTAGAAAAGCAGCTGATGCAGCAGATCGAGACCATCGAGGCGAAGACCAATGCGCTGACCCGGCAGGTGGTCGAACTGCGCTTCAGCGAGGATTCGGCGCGTGCCCACGAATTCCTCTTGGACAATGTCGCCGGGGCCTATACCGAATGGCTGCGGCTGATCAATGCATTCATCGATCACCAGGAAGCGAGCATCAATCAGGACGTGGCCGTGGTCCGGGAAACCGCCAGCGGCTTCCTCGCGCTCATCGTCGCGGTGACTGGCGTGGCGGTTCTGCTCGGGGTGGCCATTGCCGTCGTAATCATCCGCAAGCTGCGCTCGACCCTCGGCGCCGAGCCCGACGAGTTGGCCCGCGTGATCGGCAACCTGGCCAATGGTGATCTCGGCCAGGTAATCGTCACCCCGTACCCGGACAGCGTCATGGGGGCGACCGCCAAGATGGCCAGCCGCCTCACCGCAATCATTGCCGAGGTGCGCGCTGCCGCCGACGGCGTCGGTGTCGCTTCGGGCGAGCTGCGCACCTCGTCGGCGAACAGCAATCAGCAGATCCAGCATCAGTCGGCCGAGGCCGAGCAGGTGGCCACGGCGATCAATCAGATGGCCACGACCGTGAACGAGGTGGCGAGCTTCGCTGCCCGTGCCGCCGCAGCGGCGAGGAGCGCCGACGAGCAGGTCGAGACCGGAACGCGAATCGTCGGCGAAACAGCCGTCTCCATCCATAACCTGGCCAAAGTGCTGGAAAGCGCGACCGAAACCGTCAACCAGGTCTCGGCGCAAAGCGGCGATATCGAAAAGATCCTGCAGGTCATCACCGCGATCGCCGAGCAGACCAACCTGCTCGCGCTCAATGCGGCGATCGAGGCGGCGCGTGCCGGCGAGCATGGTCGCGGCTTCGCAGTGGTGGCCGACGAGGTGCGCTCGCTGGCCAACCGCACGCAGCTGTCGTCCAGCGAAATCAGCGAGATGATCGCCTCGCTGCAGGCTGGCGCCGGCAGAGCGGTGGAGGTGATGCAGTCGAGCAAGCAACTGGCGCAGCAGACCGTCGAGCAGACGCTGCAGGCGGAGAATGCGCTGGCCAAGATTCGTCAGGAAGTGGGTTCGATCAACGAAATGAACGCGCAGATCGCGACGGCTTCCGAGGAGCAGGGTGCAGTGGCGGAAGAGGTCAATCAGAGTGTCACGCGCATCCACGACTCGACCGTTGCCAGCTCGGCGGCGTCGAATCAGGTGGCGTCCTCCAGCCAGGACCTGACGCTGCTCGCCGAGGAGCTGAATCGCAAGGTCAACTACTTCCGCGGTTGACGACCCGTTGGCTGAACAGAAAAGCCCCGACCACAAGGCCGGGGCTTTTCACTTTCCGACGATCTGGAATGCCGGTCAGGTAAAGAACAGCGGCACCACGACGCTGGAAATCAGCAGGATCAATGCACCGCCCAGGCGCGAGGAGATCTGCGCGAAGGGCATCAGCGACATGCGCCGGGCGGCGGAGAGCACCGCGACATCACCGGTGCCGCCCATGTTGGCCATGCACAGGCCGGCGGTGATGGCCGACTCGATCGGATAGAAGCCCACCAGTTTGCCCACCAGGCCGGCGCCGAACGCCGCACCGGCAACCACGGCGAAGACGATCAGCACATAGGTCAGCGAGATGGCGTCGATCACCTGGCCGAGGTCGGTGAAGGCCACGCCGATGCCGAACAGCAGGGCGAAGGTCCAGTTGCGCGCGACGAAGCGGAACCACTGGGAGGCCGCGTCGTTGATCGACTCGGGCACCAGGTTGCTGATCTTGAGCAGCGCCACCAGCACGATCATCAGCGCATAGGGATGCAACGGCACGAACTTGCCGAGTATCTGCCCGGCGATGAAGAAGCTCAGTGCCGCGACCAGACCGATGCCCAGCGCGGGTAGGGTGATCGGGCCTTCCTTGTCGCTGACATCCACGCCCGGCATCATCTGGCCGTTGCCGGTCAGTGACGGGTAGCGATTGCCCAGGCCGTTGAGCAATCCGGCGATGATGATCGCGAAGACGTTGCCCAGGGCCAGGGCCGGCACCAGGATCGAGATGTAGTAGCTGGCCGGCTGACCGAGCAGCTGCTCGTAGATCTGGCTCATCGGCACAGCGCCTGCGCCCATGCCACCGCCCATGATCGGCATGGCGATGACCACCACCGCATCCTGCGGCGAGAAACCGAGCAGCGCGCCCACGGCCATGGCGAACAGCGCCGCGAACAGCACCGAGCAGAGCAGCGGCAGCGCATAGCGCGAGCCGACCTTGACCAGCACCTTGGCATCCATGCCGAGGATGCTGCCGGTGATCAGCGCGGCGATATAGAAGTCGAGAAAGCCGCCGCCCTTCATGAAGCTGGCGACGTCGTCCGCCACCGCCTTGGGCAGCCAGCCGAAATAGACCATGGCCGCGGCACCGAACAGCGCCAGGATCGCGCCGCCGCCCAGGTAGGTCTTGATGATCGGCAAGCGGTCGCCGGCAAAGCCGAGCAATTCGCCTAGCAGCATCATCACCAGCAACGCGCCGATCATCCCGCTGGGCAGGGTATCGGTAGCGATGGCGGCGACCATGACGAGCAGGGCGATGGCGAACAGTGGCAGCGGCAGATTGAAGATGCGCTGGGAAAACACGGACAGGGACGGGTTGCAGTCAGGCACGGCAGTGCTCAACGGGGTCCGATTCATTGTTGTGCTCCTTCGAACGCGGCAGCCAGGCGGCGCGCGTACGGGTCATGGTTGCGATAGCGCCCGATGCGGGCGGACGTGCACAGCCGGACAACCGTGCGCGGCTACCTTAAGCAGAGATGCATCGCGGCCAATGTTTGGCGAAGTTAAAAAAGCATTACGAAACTAAAAAAAGCGCCGCCGAGCTTGACCCGCCGGCGCCCCGCTGGCTCGATCCAGCCCTCTATCGCGGCCCTTGAGCGCCGCTCAGCCACTGGAGAACGGCCTTGCGCCTGCGCCTGAACACCCTGATCTCGCTGCTGGTCGCCGTCATGCTGGTGCTGGCCCTCGGTCTTGCGCTCTGGCTGTTCAACGTCCAGCTGCAGGACACCCTCGAAGAAGGCCAGGCCGCGCGGGTGACCAACGTCGCACAGAGCGTTGCGGCGCGTGACGACGTGCGCCAGGCGCTGGTCGGGATGACCATGGATTTCACCGCCGACAACCCGCTGCAACGCGATATCGACGATCTGCGCCAGCGGCTGGGGGTCGATTTCATCGTGGTGATGGATGGGCATGCCCTGCGCCTCACCCATCCGGAACCGGCACGCATCGGCCAGGCCTTTCGCGGTGACGATGAAGGCCCGGCGCTGGCCGGCGAAACCTACAGTTCGCGCGCCGAAGGCAGCCTGGGTACCAGCATCCGCGGCTTTGCTCCGGTGCTGGACGCACAGGGCGACGTGCTCGGCGCGGTATCGGTCGGTGTGACCCTGGCCTCACTTGGTGAGCTGCTCAGCGAGCATCGGCGCGACGTGGTGGTCGGCGTGCTCGTGCTGATGCTGCTGACCGTGCTCGGCGCGCACCTGCTGGCGCGCTATATCAAGCGCGTGCTGTTGGGGCTGGAGCCCTACGAAATCACCCGCCTGGTGGAAGAGCGCCAGGCGATGCTGGCCTCGGTGCGCGAGGGCGTGCTGGCGGTCGACGATCAGGCGCGCATCACCCTGGTCAACCCGGCCGCGGAGCGCCTGCTGGTCAGCACCGGGCTGGGCAAGCCTCCGCTGGGGCGGCCGATCGCCGAGTATCTGCCCACCAGCGGCCTGCCCGAAGTGCTGGCCAGCGCCAGCGAGCAGCTGGATCGCGAGTTCAGCCTCAACGGCCTGGCCATCCTTGCCAACCGCGCGCCGATTCGTCACCAGGGCCGGGTGATCGGGGCCATCGCCACCTTCCGCGACAAGAGTGAAGTCAACGCGCTGGCCGAACAGCTGACTGGCGTCAGTCGCTATGCCGAAGCGCTGCGCGCGGCGACCCACGAGTTCAAGAACAAGCTGCACGTGCTGCTCGGGCTGGCGCAGATGGGTGATCTGGATGCGCTGCGCGCCTACCTGCGCGACCTCGCCGATCACCAGCTGGCGCCCGCCACGGCGCTGGTGGAGGGCATCGGCGAACCGGTCCTGGCCGGCTTCCTGCTGGGCAAGCAGAGCGAAGCCCGCGAGCGCGGCATCGTTTTCCAGGTGGAGGTCGAACATCCGGTGCCGGCCGCCGCGCCGGAACGGATCCACGGCCTGGTGACCATCCTCGGCAACCTGCTAGAGAACGCCTTCGAGGCCGTCGCCGAGCAGGCCGAGCAGCGTGTCAGCCTGACCCTCGACTACGACGAGGCGCTGCTCTCGCTGCACGTACAGGACAGCGGCGGCGGCATACAGCCCGAGGTGCGCGAGCAGATCTTCGAGCGCGGCGTATCGACCAAGGGCGAGCGGCGCGGCATCGGTCTGGCCGCGGTGCGCGAACAGGTCGACGCCTGGGGCGGTACCCTGGCGGTCTACTCGGAAGCGGGCCGCGGCAGCCTGTTCGAGGTCGAGCTGCCCTATCGCACCGCCGCCACGGAGGGAACACCATGAAAACCGCCCTGCGCGTGCTGATCGTCGAGGACGACCCGATGGTCATGCGCCTGAACGTGGACTATCTGGCCCGTCTCGACGGCATCGAGCTGGTCGGCCAGTGTGCCAGCGTGCCGGCGGCACTCGAACTGCTGGCGGACGAGACGGTGGACCTGCTGCTGCTCGACGTCTACTTGCGCAACCGCTCCGGCCTCGAGGTGCTGCGCTACCTGCGTGCCGAGGACCGCAACACCGATGCCGTGTTGATCACTGCGGCATCGGAGATCGAGACGGTACGTGCCGCCCAGCGCCTCGGCGCGCGGGATTACCTGGTCAAACCGTTCAGCTTCGAACGCTTCCGCGATGCCGTGGAGAGCTGCCGGCGCGCCCGTGATGCGCTATCGCGGTTGCCGGAACAGCTCGGCCAGGGCGACATCGACCGGCTGTTCAGCCAGCCTGCCGCGGCGGACGTGCGTCGTCCCGGCGACCTGCCCAAGGGGCTGACCCCGGCATCGCTGGCCCAGGTGGCGCAGGCGATCCTGGCGCTGGAGGAAGACAGTTTCACCAGCGAAAACCTGCTGACCGCCACCGGGATGTCCCGCGTCTCGGTGCGCAAGTACCTCAAGCACCTCACGGACGCGCAGCTGCTGGAGGAATCCTTCCACTACGGGCAGATCGGCCGGCCGTCGTTCCGCTATCGCTGCCTCGACCGTGTTGCGCTGCAGCGGCTGGCACAGGGCTGATGGTGGCCCGCCAGCCGGCTAGCCCGTTGAAGACGCCTGACCCGCGGCATGGCCAGCCGGGGCGACGGTGGCGTTACTGGCGCACCCAGGTCTGGCTGCGACCCAGCGCCTCGATGCCGATGTAGCCGCGTACCTCCAGCTTGTTGCCGCCATCCAGCAACCTGGCCTTGGAGCGGTAGGTCTTGCCCTTGGCCGGGTCGAGGATGGTGCCGTTGCTCCAGACCTGCTCGCCGTCCGGCTTGAGGTCCCAGAGAATGGTCATGCCGGTGATGGGCTGGTCCTTGCGCTCGCCTTCGCACTCGGTGCACAGCGGGTTCGGGCCATGGTCCGACTGCAGGATTTCCACCACCTTGCCGGTCAGGCTGCCATCGGCCGCCTGCTGGATCTCGACGATGGACTTGGGCTTGCCGGTTTCGTCGTCGATGGTCTGCCAGCGCCCGGCGGGCGAGTCGGCGGCTGAGGCCAGCGAAGAGAATGCGAGCGGCAGGGCCAGCAGCAGGGCGTTGAACAATGGGCGCATGGTTTCTCCAATGATCGAATAGGTGGCACCGACTCTATCACCGGCGATACAGCCCGGTTGCGGCTTGCCGGCTGACCGGTTGGTTCTCGTCACATACGCCCTTTTAGTCGTCCTGTTTCGGCTGGGTTCGGCATGGCTGAGACCAAATGGCGGTGAAGGCGATGTCACGCCTGCGCGCGTGGCTGACTCGCGGGGCCACTAAGCTGGCCGGCAGCGCGAGTCTGCATGCCATTCCGTACCGCTAGACTGTTCCGTCGCCAGAACAAGAAGAGAAACCCTCGTGACCGTCGCCCTTACGCTGCATCCGCTTCATCTCAACGAAAAGACCTCTATCGAGGGGCAGCCCCGTATTGGTCTGCCTGCTGGTTTTCGGCCGGTTACTGCCTTCACCTGGAAGGGCACGGCCGCAGGCGCGGGCGTGCCGGGGAGCGCTGGCATTAGTGACGCGAGCTACCGCGTATGAGCACCGAAGGCATGGCACTGGGCACGTGGCGCGCGAACGCTCGCGAATTCTCGTTCGGCGGCAAGCGCATTCGCTACTGGACGGCCGGCGAAGGTGAGCCGCTGCTGTTGATCCATGGCTTTCCCACCGCCAGCTGGGACTGGCACAAGGTCTGGCAGCCGCTGGCGGCGCGTTACCGGCTGATTGCCTGCGACATGCTCGGCTTCGGCTATTCGGCCAAGCCGCGCGGGCACACCTACAGCCTGATCGAACAGGCTGACCTGCAGCAGGCACTGCTGGTGGAGCTGGGTATCGGCGGTGCGATCCATGTGCTGGCACATGACTATGGCGACAGCGTCGCCCAGGAGCTGCTGGCGCGGCATTGTGAAGGGCGCATCACGCTGGCCAGCTGCGTGTTCCTCAATGGCGGGCTGTTCCCTGAAACCCATCATCCGGTGCGGATGCAGAAACTGCTGCTCGGCCCGTTCGGCTTTCTGCTGGGCAGGCTGTTCTCGCGGCGTACGCTAGGGGCGACGTTCGGCCGGGTGTTCGGTGCGCAGACGCAGCCGAGCGATGCTGAACTGGACGATTACTGGCGACTGATCGCCGAAGGCAACGGACCTGCGGTGATGCACCGGCTGATCCGCTACATGCCGGAGCGGGTCGCGCAACGCGAGCGCTGGGTGGCGGCCATGCAGCGCTGCGATGTGCCGATGCGGGTGATCGACGGCGCGGCCGATCCGATCTCCGGCGCGCACATGGTGGCCCGCTACCGCGAGCTGATTCCCGCGCCCGACACCGTGCTGCTGGAGGGCATCGGTCACTACCCGCAGGTCGAGGCGCCAGAGCGGGTGCTCGAACACTACTTTGCCTTCAGGCAGGGACTGCACGGGCGGTGACCGCCGCCGCACCTCTGCCCAACGCTTCTCGAAGCACGCCGCTGTTGAAGCGTGGCGTATCAGGTTGTCGTTATCCAAAACCCAAAGAGCCCCGCCGGCATCGGCCGGACGGGGCTCCGATCGTTCGGGCGAGCTGCTCTGGCAGCAGCGCCGGGACGGCTTACTGCATCATCGCAATCACGCGGTTGCGCAGCTCCGGGTCGGTCTGCACGGCTTCGTTGATGGCGTTATATTCTTCGATGCTGATGTTGTTTTCCTCTATCACACCAAGCATTTTCTCGTTGGCCTGCTGCTGAAGGTCGCGGGCCTTGTTGGCGTCTTCGGTCTGTTGCAGCTTGCCGGTGAACTCCTCACGGATCTGCATGATCTCGCCGAGCGACTCGGCGAAGCTTTCCAGTTTCTTTTCACTGAACTGCTGCGTTTGCGCGCCAGCGGCGGGCTGGGCAGCGGGTGCCGGGTTGGCTGATTGGGCCGATGCGAGGGGGGCGGCCAGGCCGAGGAACAGCGAAAAGATACCGGCGAAGGCGAGACGAGCGTTGTGCTGGGTCATGTTCATTCCTGCTTCGGTTAAAGACGGGTTCGCTGGTGCAGTAGCCGTGCCAGCTTTTAGATAAAAATTCATGTCATTGATTTGAATGGCATTTTTCGTTTCGTCGGGGTGCGGTGGACCTGTCGGGCAGCGGTCTGTAGTGTGCCGGTATGACACATGTATCACTCTGGCAGCGGCCAGCCAGCCTGCGCGGCGCGCTCTTGCTCAAGGTCATCGTGCCGCTCATGGCAATCATGTTCGGCTTCAGTTCGGTCGTGCTCTGGACGGTGGAGCGCAACAGCGAGCGGCGGCTGCAGGCCGAGGTGGAGCTGGTGGCGCGGGCGGTGCGCCTGCCGCTCAGCGCCAGCCTGGAGAAGAACCATGAGCGCACCCTGCAGCAGGTGCTGGAATCGGTGCTTGGCGTCGGCCGCGTCTATGGCGCCTACGTCTACGACCGTGACGGCAAGCTGGCTGCCTATGCCGGTGCGGTGGAGCCGGATCAGGATGCGTCGGCGATTCAGCAGCTCACCGAAGGCGGCGAGCTGACCGGCGAGTACCAGCGCATCAACGGTCGCCCGGTGTATTCCTATTTCGTTCCGCTGGAAGAGAGCGGTGGGCAGATCAATGGCCTGCTGCAGGTGACCCGGCGCTGGGGTGACTTCGAACGCGACATCCGTCGCCTGCGGCTGATCGCTGCCGGGCTGGGTGGGCTGCTGGCCGGCGTGGCGCTGGTGGTGATCCTGCTTGGCCACCGTTCGGCCGTGGGCAAGCACCTGCAGCAGCTGGCGCGTAGCATGGCGCGGGTCGCGGCCGGCGACCGCGAGCATCGTGCACCGCGCAGCGGGCCGCAGGAGATCATGGTGCTGTCCGGCGCGCTGAACCAGATGCTCGACAGCATCGCCGCCGCCGAACGCCAGGTCGCCGAGCAGCAGGCCCGCGAGGAGCAGTTGCAGGCGCGCCTGCGTCAGAGCCAGCAGCTGGCGGCAGTGGGGCGGTTGGCAGCCGGCGTGGCCCACGAGCTGGGCAGCCCGCTGAGCGTGATCGATGGCAAGGCGCAGCGGGTGTTGCGCGACGACGAGCTGGCCGAAAGCCATCGCCGCGCGCTGTTGCAGATTCGCCAGCAGGTGGCGCGGCTTAGCGCGATCGTCCGTCAGCTGCTGGATTTCGGCCGGGCCGCCGGCTCACCCCCGCGCCGTGTGCCGGCCGAGGTGCTGGCGCATTCGGCCGCTGCGGCGGTGGCCGACGAGCTGGCCGTGCTCGAAGTCCGCCTGCAGCTGCAGGCGCCGCCGCAGACACTGCATTGCCGGGTCGACCCGCCGCGTTTCGAGCAGGCGCTGACCAATCTGTTGCGCAACGCCGCCCAGGCCAGCCCGGGAGGCGAGGTACGGCTGAGCTGGTGGGGCGACGGTCGCGAGTTGTTCATGCAGGTCGAGGATGACGGCCCGGGCATTACTGAAAGCCATCGCGGAGCGCTGTTCGAGCCGTTCTTCACCACCAAGGCGGTGGGCGAAGGCAGCGGCCTCGGCCTGGCTGTGGCCCATGGGGTGGTCAGCGAGTGCGGCGGGCGTATCGAGCTGGTCCACGGCCGGCTGCCGGGTGCGGCATTTCGCATCGCGCTGCCATTGAGCGAGGAGGAGAATCATGACTGACGCGGTGCAGGAGCGTGTGCTGCTGGTCGAGGACGATGACAGCCTGCGCCAGCTGCTGGTTGAGGAGCTGGAGGATCGCGGGCTGCAGGTGCGCGCGCTGGCCAGCGCCGAGGAGGCGGTGGGTTCCCTGGAAAGCTGGGAGCCGGCGCTGGTGGTCAGCGACCTGCGCCTGCCCGGCGCTGACGGCATGGCGCTGCTGCGGCGGGTGAAGAGCATGCAGGCGGCACCGGCCTTTCTGGTGATCACCGCGTTCGGCAGCATTCAGCAGGCGGTGGCGGCGCTCAAGGAAGGCGCCGACGAGTTCCTCACCAAGCCGCTGGACCTCGAGCACTTCGCCCTGGCGGTCGGCCGCGCGCTGGAGACGCGGCGCCTGCGCGACGAAGTGCGGCGCTTTCAGCAGCTGCTCAGCGATGATCGCTTCCACGGCATGCTCGGACGCAGCCGGGTGATGCGCGGGCTGTTCGACCAGATCCGCCAGCTCGCCCGTGCCGAAGGGCCGGTACTGGTGATCGGTGAGAGCGGCACCGGCAAGGAACTGGTGGCCAGGGCGGTGCACGCCGAGAGCGAGCGCGCCGGCGGCCCGTTCCTGGCCATCAACTGCGCCGGGTTGCCGGCCGAGCTCCTGGAAAGCGAGTTCTTCGGCCATGTCGCCGGTGCCTTCACCGGCGCCAATCGCGCGCACAAGGGGCTGTTCCAACAGGCCGACGGCGGTACGCTCTTTCTCGACGAGATCGGCGAGATGCCGCTGCCGCTGCAGGCCAAGCTCCTGCGCGTGCTGCAGGAAGGCACGATCCGCCCGGTGGGTGCCGAGCGCGAACTCAGCGTGGACGTGCGCATCATCGCCGCCAGCAATCGCCCGCTGGAAACCGAGGCCGGGCGCGAGGCGTTCCGCGAAGACCTGTTCTTCCGTCTGGAAACCTTCATTCTGCAGGTGCCGCCGTTGCGTGATCGCGAGGAGGATCTCGAATTGCTGGCCGCCGGCTTCGTCGCCCACTTTGCCGTGCGCGGCGGACGGCCGGTGCGCGGCATCGCGCCGGCGGCGCTGGAGCAGCTACGCCGCTATCCGTTCCCGGGCAACGTGCGCGAGCTGCAGAACGCCATCGAGCGGGCAGTGACCTTCTGCCACGGGCGCAACATCGAGCTGGAGCACCTGCCCAGCCGCATCGCCAGCTACCGTGACGACAAGGCCCGCAGCGCCGGGGCCGAGCTGCTCGCCGAGCTCAGCGATGGCCCGTTGCTGCCGACCCTGGAAGAGCTGGAACTGCGTTATATCGAGCACGTGCTCAAGCTGGTGGACGGCAACAAGCGCCGCGCGGCGGCCTTGCTCGGCATCGGACGGCGCACGCTGTACAGACGCCTCGGCGAGCGCGAGGAAGGCTGATCGGGCTCGCCGCAGGGCGCCCGAAGGCGCACACTGCCGGCCTTTTCCCAGTGAGGAGCGAACATGCTCAACAACGACGTCCTGCGCAGCCTGCGCTACACACTCAAGGTCAGCGATGCGCAGATGGCCGAAATCGCGGCCCTGGGTGGTTGCACGGTTGCCGAGGCCGAGGTTCGCGCCTGGCTCAGCCGCGAGGACGAGGACGGCTATCAGGAATGCCCCGACGAGGCGATGGCGCGTTTTCTCGACGGGCTGATCTATTTCAAGCGTGGCAAGGATGAAAGCCGCCCGGCACCGCCGCTGGAACTGCCGGTCAGCAACAACCAGATCCTGAAGAAACTGCGGGTGGCCTTCGAGCTGCGCGACGAAGACCTGCAGGCGATCCTGCATGCCGCCGATCTGCAGCTGTCGAAATCCGAGCTCGGCGCACTGTTCCGCAAGCCCGGGCACAGCAACTATCGGCCCTGCGGCGACCAGCTGCTGCGCAATTTCCTGAAGGGACTTTCGCTGCGCCAGGGCTGAGCTGCACCGCAGGGCACCTCAAGTGGTAAATGGCCGGGCGGCCGCTACGCTGAAGCAGGCAGCAGCCGCATGCCCGGTGCGCAGCTCGGCGCCGGGAACGCCATAACAACAAGATGACCGCCCCCTGTGGCGGTGCCCCGAGGTGCGTGCCATGAAGACCTTCCGCCTGACCCTGAGCGCCCTGCTCGCGCTGAGCTGCGCCGCTGCCATCGCGGCGCCGACCAGTGACGAAGCCCTGGAGCGCATGCGCTCGATGAAGACCACCGGCCAGTCCCTGGACATGAAGACCATTGCCCAGGACGGCCCCACCGCCGATGCCATCCGCGAGAACCTCAAACGCATCAAGCTGCCCGAAGGGTTTCGCATTGACCTCTACGCCGTAGTGCCCGATGCCCGCCATATGGCAGTCGGGCCGTCCAGCGGAGTGGTCTTCGTCGGCACCCGCAAGACCGACCTGTGGGCGGTCACCGATCGCACCAAGAACCGCACCGCCGACGAAGTGAAGCGCTTCGCCCCGGCGATCTCCTTCACCCAGCCTGGCCCCTGTTTCAGCCCGGACGGCTTTCTCTTCGTCGCCGAGCACAACCGCGTGCTGGTGTTCCCGGCCGCCGAGTTCTTCTACGAGGGGCCGGACGTGGCGGCGGACATCGTGGTGTCGACCGGCGAGCTGATCCCCAAGGATGAAGAGAGCTACAACCACGGCGCGCGGGTCTGTGCCATCAGCCCGGACAACAAGCTCACCATCTCCCTCGGCCAGCCGCACAACGTGCCGCCCAAGGACAAGCTGGAGCTGTACGAGCGGCACGGCATCGGCGGCATCGTGCGCATGGAGCGCGACGGCAGCAAGCGCGAGGTCTACGCCACCGGCGTGCGCAACTCGGTGGGCATCACCTATCACCCGACGACGAAGGAGTTGTGGTTCACCGACAACCAGGTCGACGGTATGGGCGACGACACGCCGCCAGGCGAGATCAATCGTGCACCCAAGGCCGGAATGAAGTTCGGCATGCCCTGGTACGGCGGCGGCCAGGTGCGTACCAACGAGTACGCCGACGAAGCGCCGCCCGAGGGCCTGACCCCGCCAGTGGTGGAAACCATTGCCCACGCCGCCGACATGGGCCTGACCTTCTACACCGGCAAGCAGTTTCCCGAGCAGTACCGCGGCGGGCTTTTCAGCGCCCAGCGAGGCAGCTGGAACCGCACCGTGCCGGCGGGTGCGCGGGTGATGTTCACGCCGTTTGCGGCCGATGGCAGCGGTCCGTCCGGCGAGACGGTGCCCTTCGCCGAAGGCTGGCTGGACGAGGAAACCGGCGAGTACTACGGCCGCATCGTCGACGTCGCCCAGCTCAAGGATGGCTCGTTGCTGGTCAGTGACGACACCGCCGGCGCCATCTATCGCATCTCCTACCAGGGCAAGTGAGCCGTCGCGCCGGGCCGTGCCTTGCCGCGGCCCGGCGTCCATCCGAGGAGTACCGCATGCCCATCGTTTCCGATTCGCGCCGGCGCCTGTGCTGCGCGCTGCCGCTGCTGTTGTGCCTGGCGCCGTCGCTGCAGGCCGCCGACCTTGCGGCGGACAAGGCCAAGGCGAAGATGTGCGCCGCCTGTCATGGCATCGACGGCCTCGCCAAGGTCGCCGACGCACCTAACCTGGCCGGCAACGGCGAGCTCTACCTGGCCCGCCAGCTGCAGGCGTTCCGCTCCGGCGAGCGCAAGCATCCGCAAATGAGCGTGATCGCTGCGGGGCTGGGCGATGACGACATCGCCGCGGTGACGCGCTGGTATTCCTCGATCAAGGTCAGTGTCGAGCTGCCGGAATGAAACACGGGGCCGCCTGAACGTTTGCCCCTCGGCATCGGCCTAACGTGCGACCAGTCCAGAGAGCACGCCCATGACCTTTTCCATCGTCGCCCGCTGCCCGCGCACCGGGCAGATCGGTGTCGCCGCCGCCACCGCCATGCCTGCCGTGGGCAAGCTGCTGACCCACGCGGCGGCACGTGTGGGCGCGGTGGCGACTCAGGCGCAGATCAATCCGTACCTGGGCATCGATGGCCTGCGCTTCCTGCGCGAGTTCAGTCCGGCCGGCGAAGTGCTCGAGCGGCTGCGGCGCACCGATCCGTGCATGGAGCTGCGCCAGTGCGCGGTCATCGACAGTAGCGGGCGCACCGCCTGCTGGACCGGCGAGCGCTGCCTGTCCTGGGCCGGCTCCATCGCCGGCGAGCAGTTCTGCGTGCAGGGCAACCGGCTCAAGGGGCGGGAGGTATTGGAGGCGGCTTGCGAAGCCTATGTCGGCAGTGTCGACCTGCCGCTGGTGGAGCGCCTGATGGCCGCGCTGGCGGCTGGCGACGCCGAGGGCGGCGACCGCCATGGCGAATCCTCGGCGACGGTGTATGTGGTCGACCAGGAGCAATACCCGCTGTGGGATATCCGCGTCGACCATCATCGTGACCCCTTCGCCGAGCTGCGTCGGTTGCACGAGGTGTTCGCCCGCGAGGTGGTGCCGGAAATCCTCGCCATGCCGACCCGCGCCAATCCGGCCGGGGCGGCCGGCGAGGAGACCATCTGAGCCGGGGTTCGCAGGCTCAGTCGCGTAGCCAGTGCACGTCGACGTAATACGCTTCACCGTCGTAGAGGATCTTCAGTTCGCCGTCGTAGGCGGCTTCCAGCGCGTGGCCGATGCGCTGAGCCAGGTGCAGGCCGGTGGTGGTCACGCGCAATCCATCGGGTTCGTCGCTGATGGCCATCAGGCGCTCGAGCGGATGTTCGCCCTTTTCCTTTTCTTCGGTGTTGCGGATCAGTCCGCTGAGTTCGTCGGTGTGCGCTTTGACGAACGCGCCGCGCAGGCTGATGGTGCCGGCCGGCACGTCTTCGGCGATGCGCTGGCAGGCAGGGCAGAGGGCTTCCTGGGCGTTGCTCGCATCGACCAGGCCGTTCCAGGTCCAGCGTCCGGCCTGGTAGGCGGCGCCGCATCGTGGGCAGAGGGTGTCGCTGCGCTGGTGCCATGCCTTGAGGTAAGGGTCGTGGTGTTCGGGTTGTAGAAGCTTGTCGCGCGTCTTGTCCATGGCAAAGGCCTCAATGATAGGGAGGGTGCCTTTGCAGCGTAGATCAGCTCACAGCGCTCTTCCGCCTGCGGGACGTGGCGTCCGCCGGTTGCGATGATCGGTCGCGCAAGGGCTCGCGCGACTCGCTCATAAGGGTTGCGCCACCACCCGCGGCGCCAGCTGTTCCAGGCGCAGTGCGCCCTGGGCGCGGTTGCGCACGGCCATCCAGTCTTCCAGTGCCGGCAATGCCCGTGGCGGCGAGATCAGGTAGCCCTGGAACAGGTCGCAACCCGCCTGCAGCAGCGCCGACTGCTTCTCCATGTCATCCACGCCTTCGGCATTCACCCGCTTGCCCTGGGCATGGCAGAAGGCGACCAGGGCGCTGAGGCTGTGCTGCATGTCCGGCCGTGTCAGCCGCGTGATGATCGCCATGTCCAGCTTGATGGTGTCGGCCGGGTACTCCAGCAATTGCTGGATCGACGTGTAGCCGACGCCGAAATCGTCGATGGCGACGCGAAAGCCGGCCCGGCGAATGGCCTGCACCACGGCCATGGTGTCCTTGTTCAGCTCGGCCGCGTAGGTCTCGGTCAGCTCGATCTCGATCCTGCCCGGGGCCACCCCGTGATGGGCGGCGCGCTCGGCCAGATAGCGGCAGATGCGGTCGTCGGCCAGCTGCGCGGAGGACACGTTGATCGCCAGGATCACCTGCTCGCCGAACAGCCGCACCAGCTGCGGGTACTCGGCCAGTGCGTGGTCGATGACCCAGCTGTCGATCTTCGGGAACAGCCCGGCACGCTCGGCAATGGGGATGAACTCGGCGGGCGAGACCGTGCCCAGCACCGGTGAATGCCAGCGCAGCAGCACTTCGCAGCTGACCACCGCACCGTCGCGGTTGAGTGCCGGCATGTAGACCAGCCGCAGCTGGTCGTCGCCGTCCAGCGCGCGCAGCTGGTCCTCGATCAGGCGGATTCGCTCGTTGCGCTGTTCCAGCTCGTTGCTGAATGCCACCGCCATGCACTTGCCTTCGGCCTTGGCCTGGTACATGGCGGTGTCGGCGCGGGTGAGCAGCTGGGTGATGGAGTCGGCATCGTCCGGATAGCAGGCGGTGCCGATGCTGAGGCTGACCGGGTAGGTGCGCTCCTCCAGGCGGAATCCGCCGCGGCACAGGCCGAGCAGTGCGTCGCACAGTGCGTCGAGGCCGGGCTCGGCATCACTCAGCAGGAGGATGGCGAATTCGTCGCCGGACAGCCGGGCGAACGCCGAATAGGTGAGCGGATGCTGCTGGCGATGCCGTTCCAGCAGCGTCTGGGCGCGCTGGGCGAACAGGCGCAGCAGGGCATCGCCGGCATCGTGGCCGTGGCGATCGTTGACCTGCTTGAAGTTGTCCAGGTCGATGAACAGCAGCGACAGGCGCTTGTCCTCCTGCAGGCATTGTTCATACATGGCGTTGGCCAGCATGCCGAAGTGCGCGCGGTTGCTGATCTGCGTCAGGCTGTCGGTCCAGGAGATCTCCTGGATGCGCTGCAGCGCGGCGGTGCTGCGATCGTGCAGGGTCTTCATGTTGACGGTCAGACGGCCGATCTCGCCGCCGTCGCTGGGCTCGTCGAGGGCCGCGCGTTTGCACAGCAGCAGGTCGGTGAGCTGGTCGTCCAGCTGGCTGATGGGTGTGGTGATGTAGCGGCGGATCAGCCACAGCAGCAGCCCGATGGACAGCAGGCCGATCAGCGAACCGCCCGCGAGAAAGGCCAGCCCGAGCTTTTGCAGACGCTCGGCGGTGTAGTCCGGCGCCGGCGTCAGGCGGGCGTGCAGCGAGCGCGACAGCGGAATCTCGGCGGACAGGCCGACGTCCACCGGCAACTGCTGGTCGGCGATCTCCACCGGCGCACCGTATTCGCTCTCCAGTGCCCGCTTGAGCTTGATGAATCGCTCGGGGCGTACCGCCAGCTGGATGGCGAAGGCCTCACCGCGCTGGCTCGGCAGCGGCCGGCTGCCGCTGGCCGGCAGGACGAAGTCGGTGTTGACCAGCAGCGGAGCGCCATCGGCCTGTTCGAGGTAGGTCGTCGCGCTGGAAGCCGATTGCCGGGCCTGCTGGACGATCCGTTGCTGCGAGGCATCCATCGAGCCGAACGGCGACAGGCTGCTCTCGAAGTAGTAGGCCGGCTGGCCATCGGGCTGCACGATGGCGAAGGAAACGAACGACAGTTCGGTGTTCGACAGCGAGCGAATGCTTTGCTGCAGGCGAAGCCCGAGGGTGTCGTTGCGAAAGGCGGTGTCCGACTCGCGCAGGAAGTGCAGCAACGCCTCGCTGTCGATGATCGAGTAGAGCACGCTGCGGTTGAACGCCTCGTAGTCCAGATAGGCCGACTTCAGCGCCGACAGCTGCTGCTCCAGACGCGCCTGCTTCAGGCCCAGCAGCGAGGCGCGCTGGGTCAGGTAGGCGGTGGTCGAGGCAACCAGCTGGATGATCAGAATGACCGGGAAGATCACCAGCAGCGCGCGTTTACCGAGCGTCATGGGCGTTGATCAGTGCGCTGATGATGCGCCGCCGGGTCTGCGTGCCCTCCAGCGGCCGCTCCTCGTAGACCTGGCTGCGGGCCAGGACCGCCTCTGGCGGGTAGATGGTCGCATCCGCGCGCACGTCCTCCGGCAGCAGCGCCCGGGCTGCGGCATTCGGCGTGGCGACGCCCAGGTCCTCGGCATTCAGGGCGGCGATCTCGGGTCGGTTGAGGAAGTCCAGGAAGCGGTAGGCCAGCGCCTGGTTCGGGCTGTTGCTCGGCACCGACAGGCAGTCGACCCAGAGCAGTGTGCCTTCTTCCGGCACCACGTAGCGCCAGGGCTCGCCGTGCACGCCCTCGACCGCGTTGAGCACCTGCTGGTCGCCACTGTAGGCCAGCGCCATGTCGGCGCGGTCGAGATGCCGCTGGCTGCGCAGCGCGGTGATCACGTACTCGTAGGTGAGCACTGCCTCGGATTGGCTGCGCAGCAGCTCGAACGCTGCCTTGAGCTGGTCGAGGTCAGAGGTGTTGATCGAGTGGCCGAGCAGGATCAACGGGCTGGCGAGGATGTCCTCGTGGTCTTCCATCATCACGATGTGCGGCTCGTCCGGCCGCGCCGGTTTGAGCAGGTCCGCCCAGGAGCGTGGCGCCTGCTCGATGCGGTCGCTGCGATAGGCGATGCCCAGCGTGCCCCACAGGTACGGCACGGCGTAACGGCCGCAGCTGTCGCGCCAGCGCCGGGCCACATGACGCAGCGCCGGCAGGCGGGCTTGCTCGATCGGCTCCAGCAGTTTGCGCGCGCCGAAGCGCGACGAGCTGATCAGCTCGGTGAGGGCGATGTCGATCTGGTGGTCGGGTTTGGCGAGGATCTCGTCACGCTTGTCGCCGCTGTCGAAGAAGATCTGCTGGATCTCGACCCCGGTCTCGGCCTGCCAGCGCTCGATCACCGCCTCGCTGAGGTATTCCTCCCAGGTCAGCAGCGTCAGGCTTTGTGCCGCGTGCAGCGAGGTGGAGGGAAACAGCAGGCTGACGGTCATCAGCACTGCGCTGCGTACGCACCAGGCGACCCGGGGTTTTTTGTTGTTCGGCATGGGCATCCTTCCGCTGGCAGAGGTCGAACCAGCCGGCGTCCCGGCATGGCTGCAGTGCTGGCACTTTAATGGCGCCAGACATATGACGGCAATGCCTTTCGTCGACCGCCGCTTACGCCCCGATCGGCGGCGGTTCTGCGTTGTTTGTCGCAGCGGCCGACGGACCCCCCATTCTTGAGCCAGACTCCAATGCATTCGGCAGCGTAGCGAGGAACCGGCCATGACCCTGATGATCCCTTTCCCCGATCGAATACATGCAGGCGAGGCACTGGCCGAGCGGTTGGCGCAGGAAGGCGACTGGACCGATGCCCTGGTGCTGGCGCTGCCGCGCGGTGGTGTGCCGGTGGCGTTCGAGGTGGCGCAACGCCTGGGCCTGGAGCTGGACATTCTGGTGGTACGCAAGCTCGGCACGCCCGGCAATCGCGAGCTGGCCATGGGCGCCATTGCCAGCGGTGGTGTGCGGGTGATGAACGAGGACATCGTGCGCTACGTTCACGCCTCCAGGGCCGAGATCGACGGCACCATCGCTCAGGAGAGCCACGAGTTGCAGCGCCGCGAACAGGCTTATCGCGGTGACCGCCCGCGGCCGGTGGTCGCCGGGCGTGCGGTGATCCTGGTGGATGACGGCCTGGCCACGGGCGCCACCATGCGCGCCGCGGTGAAGGCGGTGCGCCAGCTGGAGCCGTCGAGCATCACCGTGGCGGTACCGGTGGCAGCTCCGGACAGCGTCGCGCAACTGGAGCCGCTGGCCGACCGCATCATCTGCCTGCACATGCCCCATGACCTCTATGCAATCGGCCGCTGGTACCAGAACTTCGATCAGACCCCGGACCGCCTGGTGGTCGATCTGCTGCAGCGCGCCTGGAGCCGGGGAGGGCAGCCGGCATGAGCCAGTCATCCGCGACCCCGATGCGCTTCACCCTCGGCAAGGCCCGCCTGCACGGCGACCTGTGCGTGCCGGCTGCGGCGCGTGGACTGGTGGTCTTCGTGCACGGCAGCGGCAGCAGCCGGCACAGCCCACGCAACCAGAGCGTGGCGCGCTGCTTCAACGAAATGGGCCTGGCCACCCTGCTGTTCGACCTGCTGACCAAGCACGAGCAACCCATCGACGAGATCACCCGCCAGCTGCGCTTCGACATCCCCTTGCTCAGCCAACGCCTGACGGGCGTGATCGATCAGCTGAGCAGCGATGCACAACTGCGCGAGCTGCGCATCGGCCTGTTCGGTGCGAGCACCGGTGCGGCCGCGGCGCTCACCACCGCGGCTTCCCGCCCAGCCGACATCGCGGCAGTGGTCTCGCGCGGGGGGCGCGTCGACCTGGCCGAGCCGTCGCTGGCACGAGTCCACGCCGCTTCGCTGTTCATCGTCGGCAGCCGCGACCTGGAGGTGCTGGAGCTCAATCGTGCCGCGGCGGCACGACTGCAGTGCGAGCACCAGCTGGTGGTGGTGCCCGGCGCGAGCCACCTGTTCGAGGAGCACGGCACGCTGGAAGAGGTGGCGCGCCTGGCCGGCGACTGGTTCGTGCGGCACCTGGTATAGCCGCACGCCGGCCACCGCCCGATCAGCCGCGGCGTCGCAGCAACGAGAACACCGTCAGCGCGCCCAGCGCCAGGGCGGCGGTGGTCGCCACCGGGTGTTGCGAGGCGCGGGTATACAGGCTGTGCTGCAGCACCACCCCGGGGTAGGCGCCATGGGCATGCCCGGCGCCGCCCTGGCTGCTGTCGGCTTCGTGCAGTTGGCCGCGACGGTTGGCATCCGGACGGCCGCTGACGATTGTCGGGGCGATGAAGCGGCGGCGCAGCCAGTCCACCAGGCGCGGCGCGTTCTGTTCGAGGCGGCTGAGCAGCTTGCCGTTGCCGATGTAGACGTCGCGCTGTGGGTGTTCGGCCGCATGCAGGATGGCCTGGGCGACCACCTCCGGCGCGTACACCGGCGGTGGGAAGTTCGGTGCGCTCTCCAGCTCGTTCTTCGAGTGATCCATGAACGGCGTATCGGTCGCCACCGGCCGCACCAGCGTCACCGAGACCGGAGCGCGATCCTGTTCCAGCTCCAGCCGCAGCACGTCGGTCAGCGCCTTCACCGCGTGCTTGCTGGCGCTGTAGCTGGCGTGGAAGGGCAGCGCCACCACCGACTCCAGGCTGCCTATGTTGATGATCGAGCCGCCACGTGGGCGCAGGTGCGCCGCGGCGATGCTGGAGCCATAGAAGGTGCCCCAGAAGTTGGTCTGCATGACGCGCTGGTGATCCTCGTCGCTGACGTCGCCGAGGCGACCCCAGACCGATGATCCGGCGTTGTTGATCCAGGTGTCGAAGCCGCCGAAACGCTCGATCACCTGGTCGGCAGCATGTTGCAGCTGCTCGCGCTCACCGACATCGGCCACCACGTGCATGACCCGTTCGCCGGCGCCCAGCTGTTGTTCGGTCTGCGCCAGTGCTTCCTCGTTGCGGGAGATCAGCGCCACGCGGGCGCCCTGCTCGACGGCCATGCGTGCGGTGGCCAGACCGATGCCGCTGGAGCCGCCGGTGATGACGATGACCTGTTGGTTCAGGGGTTTGAGATGCAGCTTCATGGAACCCTCCTCTCGCGCTTTGCAATGGATATGGCATGGCGTATGGAAAAGGGCGCGACGAGGCCGTTCAGTCGGTGTGACGGGCGGTCCGGGTCAGTCGGCCAGCCTGTGGGCGAAGGCCTCCAGCGCCGCTTCGCCGACCACATCACCGGGCAAAAGCGGCAGCTCCAGCAGTGGTAGCTGGCCCAGCGCCTGGCGCAGGGTGGCGAGATGCTGTTCCTCCAGGGCGTGGCGTTCGGCGAGAAAGGCGCCGGCATCGGCCGGCGAGCGCTTGTTCACCACCAGCGCGCCGACCGGCGTGCCGGCGCGCTGCAGCTGCGCATGCAGTTCGATGGTTTCCAGCACCGGCAGCCGCTCGGCGGCGAGCACGATGACGAACGCGCACTGCTGCGCATCACCGAGCACCTCGCGCAGCCGGTTGAAGCGCTCGCGGCGACGGTCGAGGATCTGGCGAATACGACTGTCGCGATCCGGCGCAGCCTCTCCATCGTTCTGGCCGAGTATGGACTGGCCGAAGCCGCGATCGTCCTGGCCGAGGTTCTTCAACACCTGGCTGAAGCGCGAGCCGCGCTCCTGCCGGCGCAGCAGGCCTTCGGTCCAGGCGCTCATCATTTCCGGCAGCGCCATCAGCCGTGCCGTGTGCCCGGACGGGGCGGTATCGAACACCAGCAGGTCGTAGTCGGCCAAGCCCTGCTCCAGCGTCTCGGCGATGCGTTCGAGCAGCGCCGCCTCGTGCATTCCAGGGGCATCGCGCGACAGCGCCATGTGCTTGTCCACTTCGCCGGCCAGGTGCGCCGGCATCAGCTTGCGCAGGGCGGCGCCGACGTCCTCGAGGTGCTGCTGCACGGTGAGTTCCGGGTCCAGCTCCAGGCCGTCCAGCCCGGCCGCCAGGCGCACCTTCTGCGGGCCCACCGGGCGCTGCCAGAGGTGCCCGAGGTTGTGTGCCGGATCGGTGGAGACCAGCAGCACGCGGCGCCCGGCCCGCGCCTGGGCGAGGGCGGTGGCGGCGGCCACGGTGGTTTTGCCGACGCCACCCTTGCCGCCAAAGAACAGCACGCGACGCTCGGCCGCCAGCTCTAGCAGCATGCGATATGGTCCAGTGGCGAGTGCTCCATTCCCATGCGCCGGTGCCAGTCGTGGAAGCGCTCGTACAGCGCCGGCATCAGCTCCAGGGTGTACCAGGCGGCCGGGTTCGGCACGCCCAGGGTTTCGCTGAACACCAGCAGCATGAACAGGTCGTCCTCGTCGCGCCGGGCGCGGGCGAAGGTTCGCCGGTAGGGCGCGACGTAGAACTCGCGCAGCCCCGCGGAAACCTTGCCGAGGATGCTCAGCGGTTCGCTCATGGCTGCGCCTCGAAGGCGCGCTCGGCCGGGTCGCGGCCCTTGCGCATGGCAATCACCGCTTCCAGGGTGACCCACAGCGCGGCGATCAGGATGATCACGTCCATGCCCAGCAGCAGCCAGTTTTCGGCGCGGTAGAACTGGCCCATCTGCACCAGCAGCGCGTAGATCGACATGGCCAGCAGGAACACCAGCGGCACCAGGGTGTACACCGGCGAGCGGCCGAGCTTGATCAGGATGACGGTGATCACCGCCAGGGTCAGGCCGGCCAGCAGCTGGTTGGTGGTACCGAACAGCGGCCAGATGACCATGCCGCCGGTGCCATCGGAGCCGGCGCCGAAGGCCAGCGCCATGCACACGCCGACGGCGATCAGCGTGCCCACCAGGGTGTTGACCTTCATTCCGGCCAGCTCGCCGGCTTCCTGGATGACGAAGCGCTGCAGGCGCAGGCCGGTGTCCATGGTGGTGCCGGCGAAGAGAATCGCCATCACTGCGAGAATGGTCCCGCCAAGCTCGGCAGGCAGGCCCAGACCGTTGGCCAGCAGCGTGCCGCCACCCTGCACGAAGGCGGTGACGCCGCCGCTGCCGAAGGCGGTGTAGACCTGCTGCCAGTCGGTCAGGGTGGCGAAGCCGGCGGTGCAGCAGATGATCGCCGCAAGTGAGAGCATGCCTTCGCCCATGGCGCCGAAGTAGCCGACGAAGCGGGCGTCGGTTTCCTTGTCCAGCTGCTTGGAGGTGGTGCCGGAGGCGACCAGGCCGTGGAAGCCGGAGATCGCGCCGCAGGCGATGGTGACGAACAGCAGCGGCACGATGCTCGGGGTATCGGCCGGCAGCTCCTGGTTGAAGGCCGGCGCCACCAGCTCCGGCGCGCCGAACAGCACCGCCAGGTAGAGCAGGCCGAGGCCGACGAACAGTTGCAGGCCGTTGATGTAGTCGCGCGGCTGCAGCAGCACCCACACCGGCAGCAGCGAGGCGATGGCGGCGTAGACGAACAGCAGCAGGATCCACAGCGACTTGGCCGACAGGCCCATGACCTCGTCCGGCAGCACGATGGGGTACTGGTTGCCGATCAGGATCAGCGCGTAGAGCACGATCACCCCGCCCAGCGAAGGCCAGAGCAGCTTCATGTTGTAGCGGTAGATCATCTGGCCGATCACCAGCGCCACCAGGATCGCGCCCCACACCGGGATCACCGAGGTCGGCGTCGACACCAGCAGGTTGGAGATCACCGCGGCAAAGGCGCCGTTGACCATCAGCAGCACGAGGAAGATCACCACCAGGAACAGACTGCGCCCACGCGAGCCGATCAGCCGACCACTGAGCATGCCCACCGACTGGCCGCGGCTGCGGGCGCTGGCCCAGAGTGCGCCGAAGTCATGCACGCCAGCGAAGAAGATGGTGCCGAAGACCACCCAGGCGAAGGCCGGACCCCAGCCCCAGATCACCGCGATGGCCGGGCCGACGATGGGCGCGGCGCCGGCCACCGAGGTGAAGTGGTGGCCCCAGAGCACGAATTTGTTGGTCGGTACGTAGTCCACGCCGTCGCGCATGGTGTGCGCTGGCGTCCGGTAGTTGGGATCGAGCCGGTAGATTCGTTCGGCGATGAACTTGGAGTAGAAGACGTAGCCCAGCGCCATGGCGCCCAGGCCGACCAGCAACAACGCGATTGCACTCATCTGGGGATTCCTCGGCGTGCCGCTCGCCGGCGACAACGCAGTCCTGTTTGGCCCTCATGGGGTGATTGTTATGACCGGGCGTCCACGCCGCGGCCTCAGGGGACAGACCAGCGCTCGCCACGGACGTTCCGCCCGCGCGCGAGCGGGCGCGCGGGCAAGCCCAGCGGCAATCTGCTGATACAAGGCTTTTCGCCGCCGCCTGTGGACAGCGGCGAACTCTTGGCCTCGACTTGTTACAAAGATCGGACTGCCATGGAGGATGTGATGACTCAGGCCACACTGCGTCGCGGAGCCACCGACGCGCTCTTCTGGTCACTGATCTATACCGCGCTGTGGGCACTGTTCGCCGCTGGCCAGGGCTGGCTGCTGGGCGTGCCGACGGTGGCGCTGGCGGTTGCCCTGAGCCTGTGGCTGGGCCTGCGCCCGCCGGCCATGCGCCTTGGCGCGTTGCCAGGGTTTCTCACGTTCTTCCTCAGGCACATGCTGCTCGGCGGCTGGGATGTGGCGCGCCGTGCCTTGCAGCCGCGCTGCCAGCTGCAGCCGGCATGGCACCCGTATCCGCTCACCAGCCGCTCGCCACGGGTACGTCTGCTGCTGTCGGCGCTGGTCGGGCTGCTGCCCGGCACGCTGTCCTCGCGCATCGAAGGCGATCACATGCAGGTGCATGTGCTCGACGAGCGCCTGGCCTGGCAACCCACGGTCGCCGAGCTCGAACGGCGGCTCGAGCGGCTGCTGGGCGGCCTGGAGCGACGCTGATGGCCCTCTACGCGGCGTTGCTGCTGCTGACCCTGATCATCGGCCTGTGGCGCGTGCTGCGGGGACCGGGGCGGGTCGATCGGCTGCTGGTCGTACAGCTTTTCGGTACTTCCGGCACCGCACTGCTGCTGGTACTGGCGCAGTGGCAGGGGGCCCCGGCACTGCGCGATGCCGCGCTGGTGCTGGCGCTGCTGGCGGCGATGGTGAGCGCCGCGCTGGTCCAGCTGCTGCGCCGGAGCCGCCATGAATGAGCTGCTCGCCGCGCTCAGCTGGCTGCTGCTGGCCGGCGGCCTGCTGTTCTTCGCCGCGGGCAGCATCGGCCTGCTGCGCTTTCCCGACACCCTGAGCCGGCTGCACGCGCTGACCAAGGCCGACACCCTCGGTTTCGGCCTCGTGGTGGCCGGGCTCGCGCTGCGCGCCGGCAGCCTGCTGGAAGTCGCGCAAATGCTGCTGATCTGGCTGCTGGTGCTGGCCTCCGGCGCCACCGCCTGCCAGCTGCTGGCACGTCAGCGCGAAGATCAGGGCGCGGACGGGGAGCGTGATGATGACTGACTGGCTGCTGGACGGTGTGCTCGGCCTGCTGCTGCTCGGCCTGGCCGGCGGCGCCCTGCACGTGCGCCAGCTGTATGCCGGCGTGCTGCTGTTCGTCTCGTTCGGCCTGGTGCTGGCGCTGGTATGGGCGCGCCTGGGCGCTGCCGACCTGGCCCTGGCCGAGGCCGCCATCGGTGCCGGCCTGACCGGTGTGCTGCTGTTCGCCGCGCTGGCCCGGCAGCCATTGGCAGGCAGCGAACCTCGCCTGTCCGCCCGGCGCCGCCTGGCTGCGGTGCTGGTACTGCTGCCGTTGCTGATCGTCCTGTTGCCGCAGCTCGCGCCGCTGGCCGAACAGACCTCGCGGGTGCCGATGCAGATTGATGCGGCCATGGCGCAGAGCGGCGTCGACCATCCGGTGACCGCCGTGCTGCTCAACTTCCGCGCCTGGGACACCCTGCTGGAGCTGGCGGTGCTGCTGCTGGCGCTGCTCGGCGCGCGCCAGCTCGGTCCGCTGCGCATGCAGCTGAGCGAGCCCTGGCCTCTGCTGCAGGCCTGGGGCCGCACCCTGGCACCGTTGCTGGTGCTGGCGGGCGGCTATGTGCTCTGGCGCGGGGCGGCCTCACCGGGTGGCGCCTTCCAGGCCGGCGCCTTGCTCGCTTCCGGCATCGTCCTGCTGCGCCTGGCCGGCGCGTTGCCGGTGCTGCGTTGGAGCCAATGGCCGCTGCGGCTGCTGGTGCTGGTCGGCCTGTTGCTGTTCGTCGCGGTGGCGGCGGCCTGCGCCTGGTTCGGTGCGGGCTGGCTGCAGTATCCATCCGGCTGGGCCAAGCCGCTGATTCTCGTCATCGAAGCCGCGGCGACGCTGTCCATCGCCGCCAGCCTCAGCCTGCTGGTGATCGGCGACGAAACGGAGACCGAGCGATGAACGCCACGCTGTTCTGGATCGCCATCGGTTTCGCCCTCTGGCTGCTCGGCCTGCATGGTCTGCTGACGCTGCGTCATGCCCTGCGGCGGATCATCGCGATCAACCTGATGGGCAGTGGCGTGTTCGTGGTGATGATTGCCCTGGCGGCGCGTCATGACCCGCGCGACCCGCTGCTGGTGGCGCTGGTGGTCACCGGGCTGGTGGTGGCGGTGAGTGCCACCGCGCTGGCGCTGCGGCTGAGCAGTGCGCTGGCCGCAGCGAAGGAGCACGAGCGATGAACGCCGCGCTGGCCAGCCTGCTGCTGCCCCTGGGCGGCGGCCTGTTGCTGATCCTGCTGCGCCCGGCCCACGGCGGGCGCTGGGTGATCGCGCTGAGCCTCGGCGCGCTGCTGGCGGCGATCATGGCGCTGCAGGTGGTGCTCGACCATGGCGAACGCAGCCTGTTCATCGGTGGCTGGGAGGCCGGGCTGGCGATTCGTTTCCGCCTGACACCTCTGGCTGCGCTGTTGCTGGTGTTCACCGCCGGGCTGCACCTGCTGGTGGCGCTGTATGCAGCGCGCATCGCCCATGCCGCTGGCAAGGAAGATTACTGGCCGCTGTCCTGCCTGCTGCATGCGGCGCTGGCGGCGCTGTGGCTGTCGGCCGACCTGTTCAACCTCTACGTGACCCTGGAACTGCTCAGTCTGGTGGCCGTGGCGCTGGTGTCGCTGGCCGGGCGCGAAGCCTGGAAGCCGGCGCTGAACTATCTGCTGCTGTCGCTGGCCGGCTCGCTGGCCTACCTGCTCGGTGTAGCGATGCTCTACGGGCGTTACGGGCTGCTCGATCTGGCCCTGCTGGCGCGCCTGAGCGAGGCCGACGGCGCGACCCATCTGGCGTTGCTGCTGATGAGCGTGGGGCTGATGCTCAAGGCCGCGCTCTGGCCGTTGCACCTGTGGTTGCCACCGGCCCACGCCGCGGCGCCGACAGCGGTCAGCGCGCTGCTTTCGGCGCTGGTGGTCAAGGGGCCGCTGTACATCCTCTGGTTGATCTGGAGCGAGATTGCCCCGGCTGAATTCGGCCGCGACGCCGGCCTGCTGTTCGGCACTGCCGGGGTGCTGGCGCTGGTCGCCGGTGGCTGGTCGGCGCTGCGCGCGCCGCGGCTGAAGACGCTGGTGGCCTATTCCACGGTTGCCCAGCTGGGCTATGCGCTGCTGGCCCTCGGCCTGCTGTTGCATCTGCCCGAGCCGCGGCTGCATGCGGCGCTGTGGCTGTTCGTGCTGGCCCATGGGCTGGCCAAGGTGTCGATGTTTCTCGCCGCTGGCGAGTTGCAGACCATTCTCGGCAGCAAGCGGGTCAAGGGCATGAAGGGCGCCAGTCAGAACGTGCCGATCGCCCTGGCCGCGTTCGCCGTGGCCGGCGGCAGCCTGGTGGGCCTGCCGCCCAGCGGCGGCTTTCTGGCCAAATGGTTGCTGCTGCAGCCGCTGTTCGAACAGCCGCAGCACTGGCCGTGGGCGCTGGGCGTGCTGTTCGGCACGCTGATGTCGGCCGCCTACGTATTCCGCGTGGTGGCCCATGGCTTCGATCGCGCACGGCCGAATCCGCCGAGCATCCATCCCGATCGCCTGGCGCAGTGGCTGGCGCTGCTGCCGGCGTTGCTGGTCTGGGGGTTGGCGCTGATCAGCGAGCCGCTGCTGCTCTGGCTCGGAGGGCTCGGACGATGAACTGGCACGGCCTGCTGCCGCTCGGCATCGTACTCAGCTCGCTACTGCCGGGCCTGGTGATCTTTGCCCTGCGCGAGGACCAGCAGCGCCTGCGGGTCACGCTCAACCTGCTCGGCGTGACGCTCAAGCTGCTGCTGGTCGGCGGCATGCTCTACGGCGTCAGCCAGGGCAGCGAGTATCGTTTCAGTGTGCCGCTGCTGCCAGGCGCACCGCTGGTGCTGCAGGCCGATGCGTTGTCACTGCTGTTCGTCGCGCTGTCCTCGCTGCTCTGGGCGGCCACCACCATCTACGCCATCGGCTACCTGGAAAACTCGCCGCTGCGCTCGCGCTTCTTCGGCTATTTCAGCCTGTGCGTCAGCGCCACCGTGGGCCTGGCGCTGGCGGGCAACCTGGTCAGCTTTCTGCTGTTCTACGAGCTGCTGACCCTGGCCACCTTCCCGCTGGTGGTGCACCGCGGCACGCCGGAGTCGCTGACCGCCGGGCGCGTCTACCTGGCCTATACGGTGGGCGGCGGCACGCTGGTGCTGATGGGTGTGGGGCTGCTGCACAGCCTGGCCGGCACGCCGGATTTCCAGGCCGCCGGCTATCTGCTGGAGCAGGTCGACGAGCACGAGGTGCCGCTGCAGGTGGCCTTCGTCCTGCTGATTCTCGGGCTTGGGGTGAAGGCCGCGCTGATCCCGCTGCATGGCTGGCTGCCGCAGGCGATGGTCGCGCCGGCGCCGGTCAGCGCGCTGCTGCATGCGGTGGCGGTGGTGAAGGCGGGGGCGTTCGGTATCGTGCGGGTGGTCTATGACGTCTTTGGTGCCGAAGCGCTGACCCGGCTGGATCTCACCAGGCCGCTGCTCTGGCTGGCCGCGGCCACCATCCTCTACGGCTCGCTGCGCGCCTTGCAGCAGCAGGAGCTGAAGAAGCGCCTGGCCTACTCGACCATCAGTCAGGTGTCCTACGTGACCCTCGGCGTCGCGCTGCTCGGACCGATCGCCGCGGTGGGCGGCCTGGTGCATCTGGTGCATCAGGGGCTGATGAAGGTGACGCTGTTCTATTGTGCGGGCAACTTCGCCGAAACCCTGGGGATTCACCGCATCCGCGAGATGGATGGCGTTGGCCGACGGATGCCCTGGACCATGGCGGCGTTCTCCATCGGTGCGCTGGGCATGATCGGCATTCCGCCAATCGCCGGCTTCATCAGCAAGTGGACGCTGGGCCTCGGCGCGCTGGAGGTCGGACAGGACTGGGTGCTGCTGGTGCTGCTCGGCTCGGCGCTGCTCAACGCCGCGTACTTCCTGCCGCTGCTGTGGCGCGGCTGGTTCGCCGAGCCGGCCGACTGGCACGAGGACCGTTGGGCCGGCGAGCGCTTCGAGACTCACTGGATGCTGCTGCTACCGCCCCTGCTCACCGCGCTGCTGTCGCTGCTGGTCGGGTTGCTGGCCGCCACGGCGCTCAGCCCGCTGGGCTGGAGCCAGTTGATCGTCGAGCGGGAGTTCGCCATATGAGCGCCTGGCTCTGGCTGTTGGTGCCCTTCGCTCCGCTGCTGGGTGCGGCGCTGCTGCCATGGCTGCGCGAACGCGCCCTGCCATGGCTGTGGCTGAGCGGCCTGCCGGCGCTGCTGGCCGCGCTGCAACCGCCGGTGGCACTGGAGCTGCCCTGGCTGTGGGAGGGGGTGCGCTGGGGCGCGGACGATGTCCTGACGCGCGCCTGGCTGGGCTTTTCCGCCGTGCTCTGGACCTGCGCGGCGATCTTCGCCAGCAGCAGCCTGGGCAACGGGGCGGGGCGATTGCGCTTCTGGATGTTGTGGCAGCTGGCCGTGGCCGGCAATCTGCTGCTGATCATCGCCACCGATGCGCTGAGTTTCTACCTCGGCTTCAGTGCCATGAGCCTGTCCGCCTACGGACTGATCGTCCATCGCGGTGGGCCGGGGCCACGGCGAGCGGGGCGGCTGTACCTGCAACTGGCGATCTGCGGCGAAATGCTGCTGCTCGCCGGGCTGCTGTTGCGCACTCACGCCGCCGACCAGGCCTTCGACTTCGCCAGCTGGCAGGCGCAACCGATCGATCATCTGACCCTGGCCCTGCTGCTGCTCGGCCTCGGTCTGAAGGCCGGCTTCTGGCCGCTGCACGTCTGGCTGCCGCTGGCCCACCCCGAGGCGCCGGCGCCGGCCAGCGCGGTGCTCTCCGGGGCGATGCTCAAGGCCGGCATTCTCGGCATCTGGCGCTGTGTGCCGGAGACCGACCCGACGCTGACCGCCTGGAGCATGCCGTTGCTCCTGATCGGCCTGTTCGGTGCGCTCTATGCCGCGGCGCTGGGACTCTGTGCCGGCAAGCCCAAGGCCGTGCTGGCCTGGTCGTCGGTGAGCCAGATGGGCTGGCTGCTGATGGTCCTGGCGCTGGCCTGGAGCCTCGAGGCGCCGTCCCCCGCGCTGCTCACGCTGCTGGTGCTGTTCGGCGTACATCACGGGTTGGCCAAGGGTGCGCTGTTCCTGGCCGCCGGGATGGTGCACGAGGGGCGCCTGCCACGCCTGGGCTGGCTGCTGCTGGTCCTGCCGGCGCTGGCGATCATGGGGGCGCCGCTGACCAGCGGGGCGGCGGTGAAATACTTGTTCAAGGACGCCCTGCACGACAGCCTTTTCGCCGCCTGGGCGCCCTGGCTGACGCTGGCCAGCTTCGCCACCGCGCTGTTGCTGTTGCGCGCGCTCTGGCTGATGTGGCGCGACCAGCAGCATGCCAGCGCACCACCGGCGGCCGGGCAATGGCTGCCCTGGGCGCTGCTCAGCCTGGCGTCGGTGGCGCTGCCATGGATGTGGTCGGCCCTGCGCGAGCCGTTGCTGGCGGGGTTGTATCCGGCTGGCCTGTGGGCAGCGCTGTGGCCATTGTTGCTGGCCGTCGTGCTGGCGGGGCTGGCCTGGCAGCGCCAGTGGCGTGTGCCGGCGCGCCTGGCCCGGCTGCCGAATCCGGCACTGTCGGCTTCGCTGGCGCTGACCCGGCTGCTGCGGCAGCCGCCATTGCCCGAGCCGTCGGTCCGCCTCGATGGGAGCCGCTGGCGACAGCGTGAACGGCGCTGGAATCGCCGCTGGGAAGGCGGCGCGCTGACCCTCAGCGCCTGGCTGCTGGTGCTGTTGCTCTGGCTGGGCTGGTGGTGGTGATCAGGGCAACGCCTTGTCGGCGTAGGGGCGGGTATCCAGGCCCAGCTGGGCGCGGAAGCTTTCCATGTCGAACATGGTGCAGATCTCCTGCACCTGCTGCGTCGGGGTGATGGTCCAGAACGCCATGGCGGAGATGCTCAGCACCTTGTCGCTGGGCGGGTAGCCGAACGCCGCATGCTCGATGGTGCCGATCAGCGTGCTCCAGGTGACCACCCGGTTGCCTTCGGCGATGCATTCTTCGACCACCACTTCCAGCTCCGGCATGGCGTGACGGATCTGCCGGACCATGTCGAGAAACTCGGCACTGACCAGCGGCCGGCCGATAAAGGAGCTCTTGTAGAGAAAATCCTTGCTGTGCAGATGCTCGGCGAGCGCCAGGTGCCCGCGGTTCCAGGTCAGGTCGATGTGCTGACGGACGAGTTTCTTGCGGTCATCCAGTGACATGCGCGTTCCATGAGGCTGCAGGTGGCTCGGTAGCGAACTCTAGCAGCGGCCGGGACGCAACGGGAGTGCCGTTCGTTCAGTCGGCGCGCAGCCGTACCTGGAAAGCCGCGCCGCCAAGGGGCGACTCGCCCAGGCTGAGTTCGCCGCCGTAGCTGTCGAGGATGTCCTTGACCACGGCCAGGCCGATGCCCTGGCCGGGATGCTGGGCGTCGAGGCGTTCGCCGCGACGGATAATCCGTGCGCGCTGGTCCACCGGCACGCCGGGGCCGTCGTCCTCGATGCCCAGCAGCAGGTCGCCGTCATGCGTGCGGGCGCTGATGCGGATCTGCCCAAGGCACAGCCGGTAGGCGTTTTCCAGCAGGTTGCCGAGCAGCTCCATCAGCGCGCCCTGTTCCATCGGTACGACACAGGGCTCGACCAGCTGCACGTCGATCTGCACGCGCTTGTCGCGATAGACCTTGTCCAGTGTGCTGCACAGGCTGTCGAGCAACGGCCGCAGTTCGACCCGGTGGCGCACCAGGCCGCTCTTGCCGAGGCTGGCACGCTGCAGCTGATAGCCGATCTGCTGGCTCATGCGCTCGATCTGCGCCTGCATCACGTGCGCCTGCTCGCGGCTCTGGCTCTGCGCCGAGAGCGTCTCGCCGACGCCCTGCAGCACGCTGAGCGGGGTTTTCAGGCTGTGCGCCAGATCGCCTAGGGAGTTGCGGTACTGCTCGCGCTGGCGACGTTCGCTGTCCAGCAGGCGGTTCAGCGAGCGGGTCAGGCGCAGCAGTTCGCGCGGGTGGTCGTCGCTCAGACGCTCGCGCTGCCCGGCTTCGACCTGGTCGAGTTCGGCGCTGACCCGCTTGAGCGTGCGAAAGCCCCAGGTCAGGCCTAGCCAGAGCAGGGCCAGCAGCACCAGCAGACCGCTGCCCAGCCAGAGATAGAGCTGCCGGCGAAATTCCTCGAACAGGCTGAGGTACTCGCTGGTCGGCTGCATGGTGACGAAGCTGAAGGCGTTGTCGCGGCTGCCGGCCAGGTGCAGTTCCACGTCGTAGACGAAGTACTCCACGCCATCGGCATCGCGCACCCGCAGGAATTCGGTGGCGCCGCCCTCATAGCGCGGACGGTAGTCGATGCGTTCGTCGGCAGCCGAGCGGGAATGCCAGATCAGCTCGCCGCGGCGGTCGTAGATGAAGCCGAGCAGCTGTGCATCCGGCAGGTCGAACTCCTCGTCCGGCAGCCGCTCGGGCATCTGCAGCCGGCCGCCTTCGACCTGGGCGGCGGTGATCAGGGTGCTGGCATCGGCCGCCAGGCGCTGTTCGATGACCTTCTCGAAGGTCAGGCTGAAGGCGCCCTGCAGTGCGGGCAGCAGCGCCAGCATGAACAGCGCGGCCAGGCTCGCGGCGCCGAGCATCAGCCGCAGGCGCAGCGACATGGCGCCGGTCAGGCGGGTTCGCACGCGCGCCTGCAGCCGGCGCCAGCGTCGGCTCATCGGCAGCGCTCGGTGAACAGATAGCCGAGGCCGCGTACGGTTTCGATGGGTTTCATCGCGCACTGCGCCTCGAGCTTGCGACGTAGCCGTCCGACCAGCACCTCGATCACGTTCGGATCGCGCTCCTCGTCGCCGCTGTAGAGCTGTTCCATCAGCCGCTCCTTGGCCACCACCTGCTGCTGATGACGCATCAGGTATTCGAGGATGCGGTATTCGTAGGCGGTCAGCGCCAGCGGCTCGCCGTTGGCCGTGGCCTGTTTGCGGTTGAGGTCCAGCAGCAGCGGGCCGGCTTCGATGGTGGCCTGGGTGAAGCCGCTGGAACGGCGCAGCAGGGCGTTCAGCCGGGCTTCCAGTTCCTCGAACTGGAACGGCTTGACCACATAGTCATCGGCGCCGGCCGCCAACCCCTCCACCTTGTCCTGCCAGTTGCCGCGGGCCGTGAGGATCAGGATCGGAAAGTTCTTGCCGCGGCTGCGCAGCTGGCGGATCAGGTCCAGCCCGCTGATGCCCGGCAGGCCGAGGTCGATGACGGCAAGGTCATGATTGAATTCGTGGGTCTGATACAGCGCTTCTTCGGCATTGGGCACGGCATCGACGATATGCCCGCTTTCACCGAGCCGCGTCTGCAAGTGGTGACGCAGCAGCGCCTCGTCTTCCACCACCAGCACTTTCATGTTTTGTGCTCCCAGTGCAAAAAACGGCCGGGTTCGTCCCGGCCGTCGTTCGACATTCTGTCAGCGAAACGCCATCAGAAGTGATAGTTCAGACCCAGGTAGGCCTGCTTGCTGCTGTGCACGTCGATCGAGCCCAGCTTGCCGACCCCACGCTCGGAGACCTCGGTACCGGCGTTGCTGCGCAGGTAGCGGTAACCGGCTTCCACCGAAGTGTTGTCGCCGAGCTTCTGCAGGATACCGGCCTGCAGGCCGACCAGGTAGCCGATGTCGGTGTCACGGCTGTAGCCCTTGGACTCGTTCTCCAGCTTGGTCAGACCGGCGCTGGCACCGCCGAACAGGCGGGTGGTGTCGCCCAGCGGGACGAACATGTCGTAGCTGCCGATCAGGTTCTGCTGACGCAGCTTGAGGCTGCTGCCGTAGTCGTCCGAAACGTTCTCGTAGGTCATGTAGTAGCGGCCTTCGTCGGTCATCTGACCGGCGCGCACGCCCCAGGTGCCGCTGTTCTTGATCACGTCATCGAAGCGGTTCTTGCCGTCCATGTTCTGCTTCAGCGAGCTGGAACGGTCGGTATTGACGGTGCTTTCGCCCCAGGTGAAACCGGCGAAGTTCTCGGCGGCATGGGTGCCGAGGCTGAAGATGCCGAAGGTGGTGGCGATGGCCAGGGTGCTGAGTTTTTTCATCGGTGACTCCTTTTCAGGCAGCGGGATACTGACGGCCCCTAGCCTGAACGGGTATCACTGAACCCAGACTGAACCTTGCCTGAACCTGCGCTGAACGGATGCCCCATGGGCTGCCATTGGTCGGTCGCGACCTTCAGGCCAGCTGTTGCGGCTGGTCCGGATCGGGCTCTTCGTCGCTGTCGCCGCCGCGCGGCGGATAGCGCTCGAGCAGCGTCGGCTGCTCCTGATCATCGATCCACCACTGCAGTTCGGCCTCCACGGCGGTATCGGCGGCGATGCCGAGCCGGTTGCGCAGCGGGCACTGTTCGCTTTCGCCGGCAGTCAGGCTGCCGCTCTGGGTGGTCTGGCCCGTGCCGGCGGTGCCACGGGAGCGGACCTTGAGACGGTAGCGGACCTGCTGGCCGCTGCCCTTGAAGCATAGCGAGAGCGTCAGTCGTTGCTCGGCGGCGGCGGGCTGCAGGTCGAGGCGGACCTGCACCGGGGCGTCGGTTGTCGCGGCGGCGGCGGCCGCCAGCAGCCAGGGGGCGAGGGTCATGACGAGCATCCTTGTGGTTCCTGCGAGCCGGTCCGTGGCCTTGGATGATGGTGCTACTGCTGGATGATGGTGGCGCTGTTGCCGGTGCCGCTCTGATGAATCGTCGCGACGCCCGGCAGGCGCGTGTTGTCGTTCGCCGGGAAGCCCTGGCGAATCATCGCCTCGTTGGCGCTGCCCAGCTGCGTGATGGTGGCCTGATGGCCCCAATTGCCCTGCTCGATGCTGGCCAGGTTGTCGTCGCCGTTCTGGGTCACCGATGCACGGTTCGAAGCAAAACGCTGATCGATGTCCACGCTGTTGCGGTTGCCGGTGGACGAGCCGCTGATGACGCCGCCATAGCCGTTCTGGTCGACGGTCAGGCGGTTGTCGTCACCGCTCTGGGTGAAGTTCAGTTCGTTATGGTAGTCGCCCTGGCGGATGTCGGCGTCGTTGTAGTTGCCATCCTGCACGAGCGCCAGGCGATTGCCGTCACCCTGCGCGATCTCGGCCTGGTTGCTCACGCCGTCCTGGCTGACGCTCAGCCGCGAACCTTCGTAGTAGGTCTGCTGGCTGAAGCTGAGCGAGTTGTTGTCACCGCGCTGGGTGATCTCGGCCACGGCGAAGCCGGTCTGGCTGCCGCTGAGCTGGTTGCCGTCACCGGTGCTGCTGGCGGTCAGGGTGTTGGCTCGCCAGGTCTGCTCCAGTGAGGCGACGTTGAGGTTGCCGGTCTGCTGCAGATTGGCGACGTTGAAATGGCTTTCGCCAACCTGGGTGACACTGGCGTCATTGAAGTCGCCCACCTGGCTGACGGCGATGTCGCTGGATTGCACCAGGCCGATCTGCTGGAGCACGGCGACATTGCCGGTACCCGTCTGCTCCAGCTCGGTGCTGTTCTGCGCCATGACCTGGGTGGCGCCGAAGGCGAGCAAGGTAGCGATTGCTGCGGGTTTCAACATGCGATTCTCCATGGCCTCTAGCGGCCCTGCACGATATTGATCTGCTGGCCGTAGCCATATTGCGTGACGGTGCTGCGCAGGCCGTCGCCGACCTGTTCGATACGCGCGTCGTTGTAGGCGCCGTACTGGCTGATGCTGGCCTGGTTGTCGCTGCCGGTCTGGCGGATCTCGGCGTAATTGCCGTGGCCGACCTGTTCGATGACGGCCAGCAGGTCTTCCCCGTGCTGCAGGATAAAGGCTTCCTGGTCGCTGCCCTGTTGCAGCACCTGGGCGCTGAGCGCCTGACCGTTCTGCCGCAGTTCGGCCAGGTTGCCCTGACCCAGCTGCTGCAGATAGGCCTGCTGCGCACCTGCCGCCTGTGTCAGTCGGGACGGTGCGGCGCCGAGCGGGATGCCGCCCGGCGCGAGGTCGCCGTTGTCCATCAGGTCGGCAGCGAGCAGCGGGGAGCCGATCAGGCTGAGGATCAGGGCCAGCAGCAGTGCGGCGCGGGGCGGAGAGCAAAGGGTCATTGGTAGATACCGGATGACAGTGGAGGCGATTCTTGAACGCCGCGCGCGACCTTGGATATCCATCGGATGATGTAAAAGTCCGCCTGGATAAGGCGGTTCATGGATTAATCCCAGCGGTGCCATGGGGGGCCAGTCAGCTCGAGCGCGCCCCGGCAGTGCCGCCTGCTCGGCGTGCGCTGCCGGGGCGGCCCGCGCTCAGACGCTGCAGGACTTGTCCCAGTCCAGATGGCTGCGCAGCAGGTAGGCCGCCTCGGCGCGGTTGGAGGCGCCGATCTTGCGTAGCAGGTTGTGGATATGACTCTTGATCGTGTGCGGGCTGAGGCACAGCTGCTCGGCGATCTCGGCATTGGACAGGCCCTTGCCGGCAAGGCTGAGGATTTCCCGCTCGCGCAGCGTCAGGCTGGTCTTGCTTTCCGCCAGCTGGCGCATGCGCCGCCACTGGCCCAGCAGCCGCTCGGTGAGCACCCGCGGCAGCCAGTCGCCGCCCTTGAGCAAGACGCGAATGCCTTCGAGCAGGTGTTCGCGGGTGGCGTGGCTGTAGAACACCCCGCGGATGACCGGGTGTTTCTCCACCAGCTGTTCGGCCTGTTCCGGGACGATGTTCACCAGTGCCACCGGGGTGTGGTCGTCCAGTTGGTCGATCAGGCTGGAAATCTGTTCGGCCTCGCTGTGGCCGGCGTCCACCAGAAACAGGTCGGCATCATGCTGCTCCGGCGGTTCCAGGCCGGCGAGGGAGACTTCGACCTGGGCCTGTTCGCCGAGGAAGTGGCGGAAGAACAAGCCAAGCAGTTCGTTGCCGGTTAATAGCGTGACGGTTGGGGATGTGTTGCCCCGCGTAAGATCCGCGTCCATGTTCGGTACCTAGTCAGTCGGGCGTAATCGTTTAAAAAGCTACTAAACGACCAGCACCTTGCAGCGAAGTTCAGCCCAGAGATGGCGAACGGGCACTATCCGGCCAGCAGGTGCGCAACCTGGCCCAGAGACGGGCGAGCCGCCGGTAAGGCCGCGCGTTTTTGCACGGAACGGCTGCTAAGGTAGCTGCATGAGCCGAACCTCTGCTGCCGTTTCACCTCGCGAACTCAGCGCACGCGCTCTGGCGACCGGGTTGTTGCTGGGGGCGCTGCTGGCGCCATCGAATGTCTACTCGGGCCTCAAGATCGGCTGGTCGTTCAATATGTCGATCATTGCGCTGCTGGTCGGCTTCGCCTTCTGGCAGGGAATCGCCAGGGCATTCGGGCGCCCGCGCTGGTCGTTGCTGGAGAGCAACATCAACCAGACCACCGCCTCGTCCTGCGCCTCGATCATCTCCGGCGGGCTGGTGGCGCCGATTCCGGCCTACACGCTGCTCACCGGTCAGCAGCTGGACAGCCTGGCGCTGATGGCATGGGTGTTCTCGGTGAGCTTTCTCGGCATCTGGGTGGCCTGGTACCTGCGCCCGGGGCTGATCGCCGGCTCCGGGCTGCGCTTTCCCGAAGGCATGGCGACGCTGGCCACCCTGCAGCAGATCTACAGCCAGGGTGCCGAAGCCGGGCGCCGGTTGTGGGTGCTCGGCAGCGCTGCGCTGCTCGCCGCCGGCACCAAACTGATCGATACCTTCTTCTGGAGCCTGCCGCGCTGGGCACCCTCGGCGCAGCTCGAGCGACTGACCTTCACCTTCGAGCCGTCGCTGCTGCTGGTGGGCTTCGGTGGCATTGTCGGACTGCGCGTCGGCTTGTCGTTGCTGCTCGGCGCACTGCTGGCGTGGGGGCTGCTGGCGCCCTGGCTGCTCGCCGAGGGTCTGGTGCGCTTGCCAGCCGCTGCCACGGGGCCGCAGTTCGCCACGCTGATCGAGTGGCTGCTGTGGCCCGGGGTCAGCCTGATGGTCTGCGCCACGCTGACCTCGCTGGGGCTGCGCCTGCTGCGTTCGCGCACGGCGACACGGCGCGGCTCACCCCGGTGGCGTCTACAGGGCTGGCCGGCCGCTGGCCTGGCGCTGGCGATCACGCTGGTGGTGGTGCTGCAGATCAGCCTGTTCGGCATCGCCCCGGCGCTGGCCTTGCTTTCGATCCCGCTGGCGCTGCTGCTGGCGATGGTCGCCGCGCGAGTGGTCGGCGCTACCGGGATTCCACCGATTGGCGCAATCGGGCAGCTGTCGCAGCTTGGCTTCGGCGTGTTCGCACCCGGGCAGGTGCCGGTCAACCTGATGAGCGCCAACACCGCCGGCGGCGCGGCCGGGCAGTGCACCGACCTGCTCAATGATTTCAAGGTCGGGCACGCCATCGGTGCCACGCCGGCGCGCCAGGCGGTGGCGCAATGCGTCGGCATCCTGCTCGGCAGTGTGGTGGGGGTGCTGGCCTATCAGCTGCTTATCCCGGACCCGCAGGCGATGCTGATCACCCCCGAGTGGCCGGCGCCGGCGGTGGCGACCTGGAAAGCGGTGGCCGAAGCGCTGACCGGCGGGTTGGGTGCGCTGGCGGTCGATGTGCGCTGGGCGATGCTGGTCGGCGCGCTCTGCGGGGTCCTGCTGGGTGCGCTGGAAGGTCTGTTGCCGGAGGCGCAGTTGCGCTGGCTGCCAAGTTCGGCAGCGCTCGGCCTGGCGTTCATCATTCCCGCTTCGATCTCGCTGCTGATGACCTTCGGCGCCGTGCTCGCCTGGGCCTTCACCTCGCGCTGGCGCAGTCTCGGCGAGCGTTTCGTGATCGTCGCCGCCGCGGGGCTGGTGGCCGGCGAAAGCATGGCGGGCGTCGGTGCATCGCTCTGGCAATTGCTGCGCTGATTAGCGAAACGCCTGAATTAAAGCGCCGCGTGGTCGGTCGTACCCCTTGTACTCATCTGGGGGAGAGGCATGACCAAGCCAACATCGCCGGACGACAACAAGCAGGTCGCCAACCGCGCCATGGTGCAGGCGGCCGTCCTGGCCGCCGTGGTGCTGCTGTGCATCGTCGCCTGGCTGGCCTTCGACTTTCTCTTGCTGCTGTTCGCGTCCATCCTGTTCGGCGTGCTGATCCACGGCGTGAGCTGCTGGCTGAGCAGGCACAGCCCGTTGCCCTACAAGGCTTCGTTGGCCGCATTCTTTGTGGTCCTGCTGCTGGGCCTGGGCGGCGGGGGCTGGCTGGTGGCGCCGAGCATCGCCGAGCAGGCCGACGCGCTGTCCGATTCGCTGCCGGAGGCGGTCGAGCGGCTGCGTGAGCGTGCCGAGCAACTGCCCTGGGCCAACGAGCTGCTGCAGCAGAGCGATCGGCTGGCGGATTCGTTGCCGGAGGGCTCCAGCGCCTTCAGCGTGGTGACCAAGGTGATGGGCTCGGTGGCGGGCGCGCTGAGCAGTTTCGTCATCGCCTTCGCCATTGGCATCTGCCTGGCGATCGACCCGCGGATCTACCGCAGCGGGTTGCTCAAGCTGGTGCCGCAGGGCTATCGCCCGCGTGCCGCCGAGGTGCTCGACGAGAGTGGCGCGACGCTGCGCGCCTGGTTGCTGGCCAAGCTGCTGGAGATGCTGCTGATCGGCGTGCTGACCACCCTCGGCCTCTGGCTGCTGGGCATCGAGCTGGCCCTTGTGCTCGGGCTGATCGCCGGATTGCTGTCGTTCATCCCCAACATCGGCCCCGTACTGGCGGTGATTCCCGCGCTGTTGCTGGCCTCGCTGGAGGGTGGGCGCACGGTGCTCTATGTCGCCGGGCTCTACCTGTTCGTCCAGGCGCTGGAGAGCTACGTCTTCACGCCGTTTATGCAGCAACGCATCGTTTCGATCCCTCCGGCGCTGACCATCGGCGTTCAGCTGCTGTTCGGCTTGCTCGCCGGCACCCTCGGTCTGCTGCTGGCCACACCGCTGGCGGCGCTTGGCATGGTGCTGGTGCGCATGCTGTACGTGGAGGATCTGCTCGGTGATCGCGAGCAGGTGACCGACGGTTCGTCGTAGCGGCCGCTCTGTGCCGCCGCCTGGCGGGCATGTCATGTTTTGTAAAGGCTGGCGAGGAAACCCCTGGCCAGCCCTGCTGCCGGAACCTGTGTACCCCCTGAAAAAAATGGCAGGAGACGCATCATGAACATGCACAAGATCGCGGCATTCACCCTGGCGGGTCTGCTTTCCGGCGCGGCGTTCGCGGCGGACAACACCGGCACCGGCACTCACAACTCCATGGATCACGGGACCCATGAGCAGGGCACCATGGGTGGCACTGGCACTGGCACTGGCACCGGTACCGGTACCGGCACCGGCACCGGCACCGGCGGCATGGACAGCGGAACCGGTACGGGCACAGGCACAGGCACAGGCACGACCGATATGCCGGGTTCGGCAGATCGTCCGGCCACCACTACCGGCAGTGACCAGGGCACCGGTGCCGATACCGGCGCGGATGGCGCCACCGGTGCGCCGGGTACCACTGGTACCGGCGGCGAGGGCGGCGAGCGCGGCGCTTACTGATTCCGCGAACAGCACGACGGCCCGGCAAGCCTCTGGCTTCCGGGCCGTTTCGCGTCCTGCCGGTGACCGCTCGGCCGAAGACCGTGGCGCCGGCGAAACCTTGGCGGCGCGGATGGGCCGAAAGCGCAAGAGACGATCGGAGGTGCGACGATGAATTTTGTGCGCTACGGCATCCTGCTGCTTTCGCTGGCGTTCGCCTCGGGCGTGATGGCAGAAGGCACCGGCCCCACCCAGCCCGACAAGGCGCGCCAGCACCCGCTGGACAACAGCGAGCCCCGTGACGAACCGGCCGAGCAGCCGAGGCAGCAACAGCAGCTCGATCAGCCGCCGACGCTGCAACCGCGCCAGTCACCGATCGAAACCGATGTTCCGCCTCAGCTCGATCCGGTGGACGAGCAGCCCGGTAGCGATGTGGACGCGGCCGGCCCGCGCGTGCTGCGCAGCTAGCGCGCCGCTGCGTGCCTGGCGAAGGCTACGGGAATGAAAAAGGGAGGCCGAAGCCTCCCTTTCACTCGACCGCTTCGCAGCGTCAGAACAGCACGCGACTGCGGATGGTGCCGGTGACGTGCTGCAGCTTCTCCAGCGCCAGGTCGGAGTACTCGGCATCGACGTCGATCACCACGTAGCCGACCTTGTCGTTGGTCTGCAGGAACTGGCCGGAGATGTTGATGCCGTTTTCGGCGAACACCGTGTTGATCTCGCTCATCACGCCCGGCACGTTCTGGTGGATGTGCAGCAGGCGGTGCTTGCCCGGGTGTGCCGGCAGGGCGACTTCCGGGAAGTTGACGGACGAGACGGAAGTGCCGTTGTCGCTGTACTTGACCAGCTTCTCGGCCACTTCCAGGCCGATGTTGGCCTGGGCCTCGGCGGTGGAGCCGCCGATGTGCGGGGTCAGGATCACGCGGTCCAGGCCACGCAGCGGGCTCTCGAACTCTTCGTCGTTGGACTTCGGCTCTACCGGGAATACGTCGATGGCGGCGCCGATCAGGTGCTCGTCCTTGATCGCCTGGGCCAGGTGGTCCAGTTCGACCACGGTGCCGCGCGCGGCGTTGATCAGGATGCCGCCCTTCTTCATGGCGCGGATTTCCTTCTCGCCGATCATCCACTGGGTGGACGGCAGCTCGGGCACGTGCAGCGACACGATGTCGCACAGGCCCAGCAGGTCGTACAGGTTGCCGATCTGGGTGGCGTTGCCCAGCGGCAGCTTGGTCACTGTGTCGTAGAAGAACACCTGCATGCCCAGGGCCTCGGCCAGCACCGAGAGCTGGGTGCCGATGGAGCCGTAGCCGATGATGCCGAGCTTCTTGCCGCGGATCTCGAAGGAGTTGGCCGCCGACTTGATCCAGCCACCACGGTGGCAGGAGGCGTTCTTCTCCGGGATGCCGCGCAGCAGCAGGATGGCCTGGGCCAGCACCAGCTCGGCCACCGAACGGGTGTTGGAATAGGGTGCGTTGAACACGGCGATGCCGCGCTCGCGGGCCGCGTCCAGGTTGACCTGGTTGGTGCCGATGCAGAAGCAGCCGACGGCGACCAGCTTCTTGGCGCAGTCGAAGACTTCTTCGGTCAGCTGGGTGCGCGAGCGGATGCCGATGAAGTGAGCGTCGGCGATCTTGGCCTTCAGCTCGTCGCCGGACAGGGCGCCCTTGAGGTACTCGATGTTGGTGTAGCCAGCGGCCTTCAGGGTGTCGACGGCGTTCTGGTGCACGCCTTCCAGCAGAAGGAACTTGATCTTGCCCTTGTCGAGAGAGGTCTTGCTCATCGGAGTACCTGTTGTCCCACAAAAAGTGTCAGGGAAATCGGCCGCGGCCGACCCCGCGGATCGGCTCGGGGGCACGATTGTCGGGGTGCGTATGCTAGCATACGGACCCCGCGAAACGCCCACCCCTGACCGATGAAGCGTTCTCAGGGTGACCATGAACAGCTTGAGAGTTCCCAGATGACCAATCCCGCCCTGATCGACGAGCTGAAGACCCTGGTGGAGGCCGGCAAGGTGCTGACCGACGCCGACTCCCTCAACGCCTATGGCAAGGATTGGACCAAGCATTTCGCCCCGGCGCCCAGCGCCATCGTCTTCCCCAAGACCGTCGAGCAGGTGCAGGCCATCGTGCGCTGGGCCAACCGGCACAAGGTCGCCCTGGTGCCCTCGGGCGGCCGCACCGGCCTGTCCGCCGCCGCCGTCGCGGCCAACGGCGAGGTGGTGGTGGCGTTCGACTACATGAACCAGGTCCTCGCCTTCAACGAGTACGACCGCACCGTGGTCTGCCAGCCGGGCGTGGTGACCAAGCAGCTGCAGCTGTTCGCCGAGGAGAAGGGCCTGTACTACCCGGTGGACTTCGCCTCCTCCGGCTCCAGCCAGCTGGGCGGCAACATCGGCACCAACGCCGGCGGCATCAAGGTGATCCGCTACGGCATGACGCGCAACTGGGTGGCCGGCCTCAAGGTGGTCACCGGCACCGGCGAGCTGCTCGAACTGAACCGCGACCTGATCAAGAACGCCACCGGCTACGACATGCGCCAGCTGTTCATCGGCGCCGAAGGTACGCTCGGGTTTGTCGTGGAAGCGACCATGCGCCTGGAGCGCGCGCCGAAGAACCTCACCGCGATGGTCCTCGGCACCCCGGACTTCGACTCGATCATGCCGGTGCTGCACGCCTTCCAGAACAAACTCGACCTGACCGCCTTCGAGTTCTTCTCCGACAAGGCCCTGGCCAAGATCATGGCCCGCGGCGACGTGCCGCCGGCCTTCGAGACCGACTGCCCGTTCTACGCCCTGCTGGAGTTCGAGGCCACCACCGAGGAAGTTGCCGAGCAGGCGCTGGCGACCTTCGAACATTGCGTCGAGCAGGGCTGGGTGCTCGACGGCGTGATGAGCCAGAGCCAGCAGCAGCTGGAGAACCTGTGGAAGCTGCGCGAGTACATCTCCGAGACCATCAGCCACTGGACGCCGTACAAGAACGATATCTCGGTCACCGTCGGCCAGGTGCCGGCCTTCCTCCACGACATCGACCGCATCGTCGAGGCCAACTACCCGGACTTCGAGGTGGTGTGGTTCGGCCATATCGGCGACGGCAACCTGCACCTGAACATCCTCAAGCCGGACAATCTGTCCAAGGACGAGTTCTTCGCCAAGTGCGCGGTGGTCAACCAGTGGGTGTTCGAGACCGTGCAGAAGTACAACGGCTCGATCAGCGCCGAGCACGGCGTGGGCATGACCAAGCGCGACTACCTGCACTACAGCCGCTCCGAGGCGGAGATCGGCTACATGAAGGCGATCAAGGCCGTGTTCGATCCGAACGGCATCATGAACCCGGGCAAGATCTTCCCGGTTTGAGGCCTCACTCCCCTCTCCCCTTGGGAGAGGGGCCGGGGGTGAGGGGTTTCCAGGCCACGCCGATGTCGCCTGCGGCACCCTCACCCCAACCCTCTCCCAGAGGGAGAGGGAGCCAGTATCCCACCCGAGGAGCGGTCCCATGAGCTACCAGCACCACTACATCGACGGCACCCCGGTCCACTTCCCGCTGGGCAAGGTGGTGTGCGTCGGTCGCAACTACGCCGAGCACGCCGCCGAGCTGAACAACCCGGTGCCGACCGAGCCGCTGCTGTTCATCAAGCCGGGCAGCTGCACCGTGCCGCTGGAAGGCGGCTTCGCCATTCCGCAAGAGCGCGGCGCCGTGCACTTCGAGGCGGAGATCGCCGTGCTGATCGGCAAGCCGCTGTCGAAGAAACCGTCCGAGGAAGAGGTGCGCGACGCCATTTCCGGCTTCGCCCCGGCGCTGGACCTGACCCTGCGCAACGTGCAGGCGAAGCTGAAGGAAAAGGGCCTGCCCTGGGAACTGTCCAAGTCCTTCGACGGCGCCTACGTGCTGGCCCCCTTCATCACGGCCGACGCGGTGGAGGACGTGCGCGACATCGGCATCCGCCTGTCCATCGACGGCCAGGTCCGCCAGGACGGCAACAGCCGCGACATGCTCAACCCGATCATCGGCCTGATCCAACACATCGCCGGCCACTTCAGCCTGCAGCCGGGCGACGTGGTGTCCACCGGCACCCCCGCCGGCGTCGGCCCGCTGAGCAGCGGCGAAAGCCTGGAGATCGAGCTGGTCGGGCTTTCGCGCTTCGCCAGCCACGTCCTCTGAAAGCCCGAGCGAGAGCAGCAGCTAGGCGCAGTTGTAGGAGCGGCCTTGGCCGCGAACCGGGAGCACGGTAAAAGCTTCGCGGCCAAGGCCGCTCCTACAGGATGTGTTCTCGCTCGTGAACGGGTTCCGGGTCGGCCTTTCACAGAACTTTTACCGTGCCTGGGGTATCACAGAGGCTGATCTTCATCGAGCAGTCCCCGATGTCCCTCGCCGTTCTCTCCCGCCGCCGCACGCTCAGCCTCGCGCTGGTCGTCATCCTCGCCTGCACCGTCGCCGTGGTCCGCTACCTGCACTGGGACGACCGCACCCTGCTCTGGCTCAAGGAGCAGAACGTGCCGACCGCCGACCGCGACGCCAGCATCTGGCTGCCGGGCTACAAGGTCAGCGTCGAGGGCAAGCCGCTGGCCGGCCTGGACGACGACGAGGCCTCCGACCTGGCCTACAGCCCGCTCACCGGCACCCTGTTCACCGTCACCGGCAAGCTGCCCATGCTGGTGGAGCTGAGCCGCACCGGCGAGGTGCTGCGGCGCATCGCCCTGAAGGGCTTCGCCAACCCGGAAGGGGTGGCCGTGCTGGAGAACGGCAACATCGCCGTGACCGACGAGCGCAAGCGCAACCTGTCAATCTTCGCCCTGACGCCTGACACCGAGGAACTGGACATCGCCGACGCCGAGCCCTTCGACCTGGGCTTCCCGGACGCCGGCAACAAGGGCTTCGAGGGCATCGCCTGGGACCCGGCCCAGCAGCGCCTGCTGCTCGGCAAGGAGCGCTCGCCCACCGCCATGTTCAGCCTGGGCAGCGACGGCCAGCAGTTGCTGGACCAGGAGCTGCAGCCGCTGCCGAGCTACGGCATGGGCATGCGCAACCTGTCGGCGCTAAGCGTCGACCCGCGCACCGGCCACATCCTCGCCCTCTCCGCCCAGTCGCGCCTGCTGCTGGAGCTGGACGAGCACGGCGAGCCGGTCAGCTTCATCAGCCTGATCGGCGGCCGCAGCGGCCTGGAGCAGCGCATCCCCCGCGCCGAGGGCGTGGCCATGGACGAGGACGGCACCATCTATATGGTCAGCGAGCCGAACCTGTTCTACGTGTTCCGCAAGGACGAGCCCTTCACCGCGCCACAGGGCTGAGCGTGTCGCCGCGCCACAGCAGCGCGGTCGACAGGGCGTAGACGGCCAGCCAGCCGACGTTGAACGCCGCGCCGCCGAGCCAGGTGCTCAGCGGCTCCGGCAGCACCAACGGCACCAGCAGGCCGATGCCGACCAGCGACAGCGGGTTGGCGACGAGCGCGAACCAGCGCGGCCAGGCCGTGCCGCCGAGGGCGATGCGCAGGCCGAGCAGCAGCAGCGCCACGCCGAGGGTCACCACCGCCAGCAGCCAGGCGATCATCAGCACGTGGTCGAAGTGGTTGCCGAGTTCGAGCAGCGCGGCATGGGCCTCCACCGGCGTCTCCAGCAGCGTCTTGTAGACCATGCCGACGTAATAGAAGCCGGCATGCCCCAGCGGCGACCAGGCGTTGCCGGCGACCAGCAGGGCGAAGGCCACCCAGGCGAGCCATCCCCGGTCCGGGCGCATGCCCTGGAGCAGGTGCCAGCAGCCGGCCAGGTAGAAGACGATGCCGACGTTGGCGACCAGCGCGCCGGCCGCCAGGCGCGGCTCGGACGACGGCAGCATCATCGCCAGGCCGTCGAAACCGATCCGCTCGGCGTAGGTGTCGAGCAGCAGGGGATAGTCGGCGACGCCGGCATTGGCGCCGATGATGAGGGCGTCGCCGAGTGTCCACAGCAGCGCGCCGAGGATGCCCGCGAGGCCGCTCAGGCGGACGAGTCGAAGCCGGATGGATGCGGACATGGAACCCCCTTGTCGAGAATTGTTCTCGATTCTAGGGGCTATCGCGCTGCCAGGCGAGCGAATCCCGTAGGGCGGGTGCAACCCGCGCCTCCGCGAGGTCATCGGTCGCGCCCGCGGGTTCCACCTGCCCTACCGTAGGGTGCGCTGTGCGCACCGCCACCACGACGACACACCCATCCGCAGGTCAGCGCACCACGCTGTCGAAGCCCTGCAGTACGTTGATGGCGTTGATGCCGATCTCCTCCACCGCGTAGCCGCCTTCCATCACGAACAGGGTCTGTAGGCCGAGCTTGCCGATGACCTCGCCCATGCGCAGGTAGTCCGGGCTGTCCAGCTTGAACTGGGAGATCGGGTCTTCCTTGAAGGTATCCACGCCCAGCGACACCACCAGCGCGTCCGGCGCGTAGGCGGCGATCTGCCGGCAGGCGGCGGCCAGCGCCAGGCTCCACGCCGACCAGTCGCTGCCGGCGGCCAGCGGGTAGTTGAAGTTGAAGCCCTGGCCGACGCCCGCGCCCTTCTCGTCGGCGTAGCCGAGGAAGAACGGGTACTCGAAGCGCGGGTCGCCGTGGATCGAGGTGAACAGCACGTCGGCGCGGTCGTAGAAGATGTCCTGGGTGCCGTTGCCGTTGTGGTAGTCCACGTCGAGGATGGCCACCCGGCTGGCGCCCTGGTCGAGCATGGCCTGGGCGGCGATGGCGGCGTTGTTGAAGTAGCAGTAGCCGCCCATGTAGTCGGCGGCGGCGTGGTGGCCCGGCGGCCGGCACAGGGAGAACACCCCGCGCGCGCCCTTGGCCAGTTCGGCCTGGCCGGTCAGGGCGACGTTCACCGAGCTGCTCACCGCCTGCCAGGTGCCGGCGGTGATCGGCACGCCGGCGTCGAAGCTGTAGTAGCCGAAGCGGCCGTCGACGCTGTCCGGGATGGTCTGGCGCAGGCGCCGGTTGGGCCAGGTGAAGGGCAGCATGTCGTAGTCGCGGCCCATGGCCTGCCATTCGGCCCAGGCGCCCTTGAGGAAGTGCACGAAACCTTCGTCGTGAACCCGCAGGATCGGCTCCAGGCCGAACTCGCGCGGCGCCACCACCTCGCCCAGCTTCACCTTCTGCGCCCGCGCCAGGACCATGTCGGCGCGGCTGGGCTTCTCGAAGCAGGGGGTGAGCTGGCCGTCGATCAGTTCGAACTTGCCGTGGTGCAGGTGATGGTCGTCGCTGTAGATCGTCAGCATGAGGGGCTCCCCGGACCCGGGATCGGGTCCGTGACAGTGGGGGATAAATCTTCCGCCAGGAAATGGTTCAGGTGAGGACCAAAGCACCCTCACCCCCCCAACCCCTCTCCCAATGGGAGAGGGGAGCCAGGCGCTTATTTCTTCAGCTTGGTCCAGACCTTGGTGCGCAACGACAGGGCCTTGGGCGAGCACAGCTTGAACGGGCGCAGGCGTTCGAGCTTGTCCTGCGGGGTGTTGATGGCCGGGTCGTCGAACAGGGCCTTCTCCATGAACTGCTCGGAACCGGCGATGGCGTTGTGGTACTTGGCGAAGTTGGAGGCGGCGGCGATGTTCTCCGGTTGCATCATCCAGTTGATGAACACGTGGGCCTCCTCGACGTTGGTCGCGCCCTTGGGGATCACGAAGTTGTCGATGAAGGTGGCGATGCCCTCCTTCGGATAGACGTAGACCAGCGAGCCGCGCTGTTCCTTGGCGCGGTGGAAGGCGCCGTTCCACTGCTGATGCATGGCGACCTCGCCGGCGGCCATGCGCTCGATGGTGCCGTCGCTGTTGTACATGGCGAGCATGCCCTTCTGCTTGCTCAGCAGGTCCATCACCTTCTTCACCTCCTGCGGATCCTCGGTGCAGCGGTCGATGCCGAGGTAGAAGGCGGCCGGCGGGAACAGGTCGTCCATCGAGTTGAGCGCCACCACCTTGCCCTTCAGCTCGGCCGGCGGGGCGAAGAACGGCCCCCAGCTCTCGTCGAGCTTGCCGCCCGGCACCTGGGCGCTGTCGTAGCTGTAGCCGGTGGTGCCCCACAGGTACGGCACGCTGTAGTCGTGGCCCGGGTCGAAGTCGAGCTTCTGGAAGGTCGGCGCCAGGTTCTTCAGGTTCGGCAGCTTGCTCTTGTCGAACTTCTGCAGCAGGTCTTCCTGGACCATGATCTGGATGAAGCTGTCCGACGGCACCACCACGTCGTAGTTGCCGCCACCGGCCTTGAGCTTGGCCAGCAGGGTCTCGTTGGAGTCGTAGGCGTCGAGAGTGGCCTTGATGCCGGTGTCGGCCTCGAACTTCTTCAGCAGCTCCGGCGGGTAGTAGTCCGACCAGTTGGCGAAGTTGAGGCTGCCGGCGGCCTGGGCGGCGCCGGACAGGCCGAGGGCGAGGATGACGGATAGCGCGAGCGGGGTACGACGAATCATGGTCTGGCTCCTAGCGTTTGCGTTGGCCGAGGTAGTACGACAGGGTGACGAAGAGGATGGAAAGCACGAGCATGATCGAGGAAATCGCATTGATCTTCGGCGATATGCCCATGCGGATGGAGCTGAAGATGTAGATCGGCAGGGTGGTCGAACCGGCCCCGGCGACGAAGTAGGTGATGACGAAGTCGTCCATCGAGATGATGAAGGCGAGCATCGCCCCGGACAGGATGCCGGGCAGTAGCAACGGGAAGCTGACCCGCCAGAACGCCCGCCAGGGCGAGGCGTAGAGGTCGGCGGCAGCCTCCAGCAGGCGCGGGTCCATGCCCTGCAGGCGGGCGCGTATCGGCAGGTAGGCGAACGGCGTGCAGAACACCACGTGGGCGATCAGGATGGTCAGCAGCGACAGCTTCAGGCCGATGAAGGCAAAGAACATCAGGATCGCCACCGCGCAGACGATGTCCGGCACCAGCAGCGGCAGGCCGAGCACGCCTTGCAACGCGTCCTGGCCGCGGAAGCGCCGGCCGTGCATGCCCAGCGTGGCCAGGGTCGCCAGGCAGGTGGCGATCAGCGTCGCCAGGGTCGCCACGATCAGCGAGTTCTTCGCCGCGCGGAGAATCTCCGGGTCGTTCGCCACCACGCCGTACCACTTGAAGCTGAAGCCCTGCCACAGGGTGGCCGACTGGCCGGCGTTGAAACTCAGCGCCACCAGCACCACGATCGGAATATAGAGGAAGGCGAAGAACGCCCAGGCCAGCGGCCGCACGCCGGTGAAACGCCACAGCGGGCCCTGCAGGTTCATGCGCGCACCTCCTGGCCGCGCTGGCGCAGGCCGTTGAACAGCAGGGCCAGCAGCACCAGGCTGAACAGCGAGAAGGCCAGCGCCGAGCCCAGCGGCCAGTTGTGCCCGGAGCCGAACTGCAGCTGGATCAGGTTGCCGATCATCAGCGCCTTACCGCCGCCGAGCAGCTCGGGAATGATGTAGTTGCCCAGCGCCGGGATGAACACCAGGGTCGCCCCGGCCAGCATGCCGGGCAGCGCCAGCGGCAGGATCACCCGCTTCAGCGCCTGCCAGCGGTTGGCGCCCAGGTCGAAGGCCGCCTCCACCAGGCGCCAGTCGAGCTTCTCCAGGCTGGTGTAGATCGGCAGCACCATGAACGGCAGGAAGCTGTAGAGCAGGCCGATCATCACCGCGCCGTTGCTGTACAGCAGGCCGACGCTGCCCTCGGGCACGCCGAACACGCCCAGCGCGCTGTCCACCAGGCCGCCGTTGCGCAGCAGCAGCATCCAGGCGTAGACCCGCACCAGCAGGTTGGTCCAGAACGGCACGGTGACCAGGAACAGCAGCAGGTTGCGCTTCCTCTCGCTCTGCAGCGCCAGGTACAGCGCCGTGGGGAAGCCGATCAGCAGGCAGCCGGCGGTGGTCGCCACGGCCAGCCAGAAGGAGCGCTGGAAGATGCCCAGGTAGTCGGTGTTGAACACCAGGCTGTCGTCGAAGTCGCGCTCGTAGAGGAAACCGACGTAGGCCTCCACCGAGTACTCGCCCCACTTCACCCCGCCGTAGTCGCCGGGCTGGAGGAAGGACACCAGCAGCATGATCGCCAGCGGCGCGATCAGGAACACCGCCAGCACCGCCATGCCCGGTGCGATCAGGCCGAGGCGGCGGACCATCTGGCGGCGTTCGGCCAGCTGCCGTGGCGTGCTCATTCGGCCAGCACCCGGATCGCCGCGGCCGGCACGTCGAGCCGCACCAGCGCGCCGCGCGGCAGGGGCTGCGCGCTGCCGCAGCGGTTCTGCTGGCGCACGCGGAAGCCCGACTGCCCCGCCACCTTGAGCAGGTAGAGGGTGTCGGTGCCGATGTACACCACCTCCTCCACCTCGCCGGCCAGGTTGCCGGCCTCGTCCAGGGCCACCCGCTCCGGGCGGATCGCCAGGGTCACCGCGCCACGCCGCTCGCCCGTCCCCGGCAGCGCCTGGCCGTCGGCCAATTCGAGGCGCTCGTCTCGGGCCCAGGCTTCGAGGAAATTAGTCTCGCCGATGAAGTCGGCCACCGTGCGGTTCACCGGGCTCTCGTAGATTTCGCTGGGCGTGCCGACCTGGAGGATGCGCCCCTTGCTCATCACCGCGATGCGGTCGCTCATGGTCAGCGCTTCTTCCTGGTCGTGGGTGACGAAGATGAAGGTGATGCCGGTCTCGGCCTGCAGGCGCTTGAGTTCGATCTGCATCTCCTTGCGCAGCTTCATGTCCAGCGCCGACAGCGACTCATCCAGCAACAGCACCCGCGGCCGGCTAGCCAGCGCCCGGGCCAGGGCGATGCGCTGCTGCTGGCCGCCGGACAGCTGGTCGGCGCGGCGGCCACCCACGTCCGGCAGCTTCACCAGCGCCAGCATGCGCTCCACGGTGGCGGCGATCTCCGCCTTCGGCTTGCCCTGCATCTCCAGGCCGAAGCCGATGTTCTGCGCCACCGTCATGTGCGGGAACAGCGCGTAGCTCTGGAACACGGTATTGACCGGGCGGCGGAAGGGCGGGAGGTCCTGCATCGGCTCGCCGTACAGGCGGATCACCCCGGCGGTGGGCTGCTCGAAACCGGCGATCAGCCGCAGCAGCGTGGTCTTGCCGCAGCCCGAGGGGCCCAGCAGGGTGAAGAACTCGTTGTCGCGGATGTCCAGGGAGACCTCGTCCAGGGCCTTGTGGCCGCTGCCGGCGGCGCCGTACTCCATGCTCAGGGTTTCGATCGAGATCGCGCTGCTCATCCGCAAATAGCTCCTAACCAATTGTTTTTATTGGCGATTAAGAGGCAGTTAGGTGCCAAGGACACCTTGCGATCGATTCTAGGCAGCGCTGCGCTTGCGGCAGAACGATAGATGCGGACAAAAGGGGATAGATGAGGCCAATCTGTAGGGTGCGCCACGCGCACCGAGACACGGCCGGTGCGCGCGGCGCACCCTACGGTGGGTCAGCCCCGCGCGGTGAGGTGCCGCGCGAGGCTCTTGCGCAGCGGCAACAACCCCTGCGCCACGCGCAGGCCGGCACCGCGCAGCAGCCTGGCCGGCAGGCGGTCGTTGGTGTAGACGTCCACCAGCAGGTTGGTGGCCTGGTACAGCGGCCAGGTCGCCAGGCGGTGCTGGCGCTCGTAGCGGGACAGCACCACTGGCGCGGCGATGTCTTCGCCATGGGCGTGGGCAGTCAGTATGGCTTCGCTTAGCCGCTGCACGCTGCCCAAGCCGAAGTTGAAGCCGTGGGCCGTGACCGGGTGCATGCCCACGGCGGCGTCGCCGAGCAGCGCGCAGCGCGGGCCGACCAGGCGCTCGGCGTAGGCGCCGATCAGGGGATAGGCGCGGCGGGCGCTGACCAGCTGCATGGCACCCAGGCGGCGGTCGAAGCGCTGTTCCATCTCCCGGGCGAAGGCCTCCTCGTCCAGTTCGCGCAGGCGTTCGATCTCGCGCGGCGGCAGGGTCAGCACCACGGACGACTGGTTGCCGTTGAGCGGCAGCAGGGCCAGGGTCTGGCCGTAGCCGAACCACTCCCAGGCCACCTGCTGGTGAGGTTTGTCGTGGCGCATGCGGCACACCAGCATGGTCTTGCCGAAGTCCTTGAGGCGGGCACCGATACCGAGCTGACGGCGGGTCTCGGAGAAGCGACTGTCGGCGGCCACCAGCAGGCGCGTGCGCAGCGACTCGCCATCGGCCAGTTCCAACTCTACCTCTCGGGCATGGTGGCGGATCGCACGTACGCTCGTCTCGCAGCGCAATTGCACGTCGGCGCACTCGGCAACCGCCTCGAAGGCGGCGCGACGGATCGCCTGGTTGGCGACCAGATGGCCGAGGCGCTCGGCGCCCGCCTGCTCGGCACGGATCTTCAGGGCGAACAGCGAGGGGCCGTTGAACACCTGGGCGTCGCGCAGCACGGCGACGTCCTCGGCGGGGAAGCGCCGCCACAGGCCGAGCTTCTCCAGCAGGGCCTGGGAGGCGTGGGTCAGGGCGATCTCGCGGCCGTCGAAGGCCGGGTCGGCCAGTTCCCGCTCCGCCTGGCGCTCCAGCAGGACGACGGACAGGCCGTGCCCGGACAGGGCGCGGGCCAGGCACAGGCCGGCCGGGCCGGCGCCGATGATGGCGACATCGTGGATCATGAGCGGCTCCCGCAGCACTGACGATGCTCGCGAGTCTAGGCGCGGGAGCGCCGCCCGGTCTTGTCCTGGATCATGTCGCCGCCTCAGCGGCGCAGTTCGCTCGGCGCCAGGCCGCTCCAGCGCTGGAAGGCGTGGCGGAAGCTGGCGGTCTCGCTGTAGCCGAGCTGCTCGGCGATCAGGTAGATCGGCATGTCGGTGTTGAGCAGCAGCTGGCGCGCCTTGTCGTAGCGCACCTCGTCGAGCAGGTGCTGGAAGCTGGTGTTGAGCTGCTGCAGGTGACGACGCACGGTGCGCTCGGAACGGTGCAGGCGGGTGGCGACGCGCTCCAGACTGGAGCACTCGATCAGGTCGCCGGACAGCTGCTGGCGGATCAGGTCGCGCAGGTCGTGGCGGTTGTGCAACTGCGCCTCCAGCTGCATGCACTGCTGCAGGCCGTGCTGGTGGCTGACCGGGTCGGCCAGCGGCAGCGGCCGCTCCAGCAGCGCCGGGTTGAAGCACAGGGCGTTGCAGCCGGCGTCGAACTCCACCGGGCAGCCGAGCCGCTCGCCATAGCTGGCGGCATGGGCCGGCGCGCGGTAGGCCAGCAGCAGGCGGCGCGGGCGCACGGACTCGCCGAGCAGGTCCTGCACCACGGTGAGCAGCGAGGCCAGGCACAGCTCGGTGTTGAAACGCGACAGCGCGGGATCGTAGCGGTAGCCGCCGGCGCTCAGCCGCACCTCGTCGCCGACCGGGCGCAGGTCGAGCTGGAAGTAGGTGCCGAGCAGCGCCGGATGGGCGATGGCCAGGCGCAGCGCGTCGCCCAGGTTGCGGCTGGCCAGCAGGGTGTAGCCGAGCATGCCGTAGGCCGAGACGTGCATGCGCTTGCCCAGCAGAAGGCCCAGGGCGGGGTCGGCGCTGGCCGCCAGGGCGTTGCTCAGCACGCGCAGTTCCTGGGCGTGGTTGACCAGCCGGGTCGGGCTGTCCAGGTCGCCGGCCTGGATGCCGCTGCCCTCCAGCACCCGCTCGGCGGCGACGCCCATGCGCTGCAGGACCTGCACGGCCAGGGCGACCGTGTGCAGGGTGGTCAATACTCGCTCTTCCGGTAACACTGACATGACGGCCGTTTCCGCTGCGGTGGTATTCGGTAACTTCGGCCGGCGGCGCCTTCTTAAGGTTGAATTCAGCTGCGGCTGCTCTGATGCAGCACCCCTGACCCGGAACCCCATCCATGCGTCGCCTGACCCAAGCCCGCGTTCTGCTGCCCACCCTGGCGCTGCTCGTCCTCCTGGCCCTGCTGGTGGTGGCCCAGCAGTGGCGCCTGTTCGAACGCGGCTGGTTCATGGTGCAAGAATGGCGCCACACCGCCGAATGGCGGGACCGCTCGATCTGGCTGCCGGACTACCACGCCACCGTGCGGGCCAGGCCCATCGAGGGGCTGAGTTCCGATGTCTCCGCGCTGACCTTCGACCCGGACCGACGCACACTCTTCACCGTGACCAACAAGAAACCCGAGGTGGTCGAGCTGTCGCTGGACGGCGAGATCATCCGCCGCGTGCCCCTGATCGGCTTCGGCGACCCGGAAGCCATCGAGTACATCAGCCGCAACCTCTACGTGATCACCGACGAGCGCCAGCAGCGCTTGTACCGCGTGCACCTGGACGACGACACCGACTTCGTCGACGCCGCCGACTCCGAGCAGCTGTCGCTGGGCATCGGCCTCAACGGCAACAAGGGCTTCGAGGGGTTGGCCTACGATCCGGTCAACCACCGCCTGTTCGCCGCCAAGGAGCGCGACCCGGTGACCATCTACGAGATCCACGGCTTCCCCCACACCCACCCGGACAAGCCGTTCGCCGTGCACGTGGTGGAGGACCCGGAGCGCGATGCGCGGCTGTTCGTGCGCGACCTGTCGAGCCTGCAGTACGACCAGCACAGCGGCCACCTGCTAGCGCTCTCGGACGAGTCGCGCCTGGTGCTGGAGATCAATTCGGACGGCCGGCCGATCAGCACCCTGTCGCTGTTGGGTGGGCGCAACGGCCTGGAGAAGGGAGTACCGCAGGCCGAGGGCGTCGCGCTGGACGACCACGGCCGGCTGTACCTGGTGAGCGAGCCGAACCTGTTCTACGTGTTCGAGAAACAGGCGCAGCCGTAGGGCGGGTGCAACCCGCGCCGAACACCCACGCGGGTTTCACTCGTCACCCGCTCAGGCGTCGTTCTGCAGCACCGCGTCCGGCGCGTTCTTCTTCACCGACTCGATGCCGTTCTTGCAGCTGGCTTCGCTGGCGTACATCTGGCTCTGGCCGACCACCTGGCCGTTGGTGGCCTTGAGCACGAAGTAGCTCTTGCCGTTGCTGGCGTCCTTGACCTCGAAGGCACCCTCGCGCTGGGAGTTCTTGCGCACCGACTCGATGCCGTCCAGGGCCGACTGCTTGGCCTTGTACTGTTCGCTGCTGAGGATGATCTCGCCGTTGCCGGCATGCAGGTTGAAGTGGAACTGGCCGTTGCTGGCGGCTTTCAGGTGGAACTTGCTGGCCATGGATGGACCTCCGTGGGTGAATGGTCCGCTAAGCGTAGCCGCAAGCTGCCGCTTCGGTTGTTCGGGCGATCACGCTTGCAGAATCGGGCGGGGCCGGGAGCCGGCCCCGCCCGCTAACCTCAGAACAGCCACTGGGCGCCGAGCGAGTAGCCGGTCTGACTGCCCTCGTCGTGGCCCAGGCGACCGTTGACCTCCACGAACAACCCCAGGCTGTCGCCGATCTGCAGCTGGCTGCCGAGGCGCGCGCGGCCGAAGCTGGTGTCCACGTCGCCCAGCTCGGCCACCCGCACCCGGCCGTCGGCGCGGCTGGTGAGGGCGATGTCTTCCAGGCGGCCGTCGCCCAGCTCCTTGACCCAGGCCACGCTGGCGTACGGCAGCAGGCGCAGCGAGCCGTCGAGCGCCAGGCTGCCCTGCAGGCGCCAGCCGAGGCTGGCCTCGAGGCTGTCGTAGTCCTGTTCCTCGTAGCCCAGGGCGGTGCGGTCGGCGCCCTTCTCGGAGAAGTCGTCGATGCGGCTGTGGCTGTAGTCCAGGCCGGCGAAGGGACCGCTGCGCAGGTCGCCGAAGCTGAAGTCGTAGCCGCCGAGCAGACGCGCGCCCCAGGTCAGCGCGTCGGTATCGGCGGAGAAGCGCCGCTCCAGTAGCACCGGGCCGCCGTCGGCCTGGATGCGCAGGGCGCGCTCGCTGTCGAGGCGGGTGTGCGCCACGCCGAGGTCGGCACCCAACCAGGCCGGGCCGCCGTCGCTGAGCAGGGCGAAGGCGCCGAGGCGCCAGGCGTCGCTGTCGAGCTTGCCGCCATGTTCCAGGTCGTCGCGGCCGTTCTGGTAGCTCAGGCTGGCGCCCACCGACAGCAGCTCGCTCACCCGCAGGTCGCCCAGGGCGTGGATACCGTAGCGCCGGGCCTCGGGGTTGGGCGCCTCGTCGAATCCGCTGTCCGGCGCGTACTCGCCGTCCACGCCGATCGCGCCGTCGAAGCTGCCGACCTCGCGCTGCATGGCCTGCAGCAGCTGCCAGCGCCGCTCGTGCAGCTGGCTCTGCGCCTGGTACTGGCGCTGCAGGTGGTCCTGCATGTTGCGCGCGGTGGCGCCACCCGACGCGGCGGAGGCCAGCAGGTCGGCGTTGGTCAGTTCCAGCATCAGGCGGCTGAGCAGGCGCGAGTAGTCGCGCAGGCGCTGTTCGATGCGCTCCTCGCCGAAGGCGCCGACCAGCACGGTCTCGTTGTCCTCGACCGGGTCGTGCCAGGTCGAACCGCCGGGGATGGCCGGGTTGGTGGTCTGCTCGTAGCCGTCCAGGTCGCCGATGTCCCAGTTGGTCGACTCGACGTAGAGGATCGGCACGCCCAGGTCCTCGAACGCCTCGCCATCGCTGCAGCAGCCGGTGCCGACGGGGTAGTCGGGGTTGAGGCCGGGGTTGGCGCGCAGGTCGATGCCCAGCTCCCCGGCGATGCGCGCGGCGTGCTCGCGCAGGCTGGCCAGCTCCGGGTTGTCCGCGCTGTTCTGGCCGGCGTGGGCGTACATCATGTCGCCGGTGATCAGGCTGTCGATGTTGATCATCGCCAGCAGGTTGGCCCGTCGCGCGTCGTCCAGCGCGGCCACGTAGGCCCGGGAACCGCGCAGGCCCTCTTCCTCCGCGCCGAAGCCGACGATCTCCAGGCCGTTCTCCAGGCGCAACCCGGAGAGGTTGCGCGCCACCTCGGTCAGCACGCCGGCGCCCGAGGCATTGTCGTCCAGGCCCTGCAGGGTCGGTCGGCCGAAGTAGGTGTCGAAGTGGGCGCCGATCACCACGTACTGGTCGCTGAGGCCGGCGGCGGAGGCGATGACGTTCTGCGAGGTGCGGGTGCCGTCGTTCCAGCTGAAGTTCTGCCGGCCGAGCGCGTAGCCGCTGCCCATGCGGGACTCCATCCAGTCGGCGGCGCCGGCGAAGCTGGCGGTGTCGCGGTAGCGGCCCGGGTAGTCGTGGATCAGCTTGTCGACGGTGCCGGCGGCGTGTTCGCCGAACTGGTAGGCGCCGGCCAGGGGTGCGCAGAGCAGGCTGCCTAGGCTGACGGCGCGAGCGAGGGATTTGATCACTTCACTTTCCTTGTTGTTGGTTGGGAGAAAAACGACAGGAAAGCAATAGCAGGATGCGGGCCGGCAACCTGTCCGCGCAGACAGATTGACGCATGGGAAAAACTGCGGGTCGCCTGGCTGTAAGTTGTATCCGCCTGCTTACATGACCGGGCGGACATGGCGCACCGGATTGGCGCGAACGGGGTCTTTCCGGCCCCGAATCAGGCCTCGCCGGCGCGCAGTTCGCCGGCGATCTCCAGCAGCCGCTCGCGCAGCCAGCGCATGTTCGGCGAGCGGTCCTGGGAGCGGTGCCAGATCATGCTGACCTGCACCGGCGGCAGTGCCAGCGGCAGCGGCGCCACCGCCAGGCCATGGCCGGCCGGCAACTGGCGCAGCAGGTGGCCGGGCACCGTGGCCAGCAGGTCGGAGCCGGCGACGATGGCCGGCAGCGGCATGTAGTTGGGCAGGTAGACCTGCACCTGGCGGCGCACCTTGGCCGAGCCGAGCACGATCTCCAGCGGCGAGCCGCGGCCGTCGCGCGGCAGGATCGAGACGTGCCGGGCGCCCTGGTAGTCCTCCAGGCCCAGGCCGCCGTCGAAGGCCGGGTGGCCGCCGCGGCCGATGACCATCATCCGTTCCTCGTGCAGCGCCTGGTAGCACAGCTGCGGATCGTCGAAGTACAGGTAGTCGATGGCCAGGTCGAGTTCGCCGTCGGCCAGTTGCCGGACCATCTGCCGGGCGTCGTCGCTCTGCACCTGCAGGGTCCAGCGCGGCACCTCGGCGGCCAGCCGGGCGCTCAGCGCCGGCAGCAGGCTGGCCTGGGCGTAGTCGTTCATGGACAGGCGCAGGCGGTGCTCGCTGTCGCGGTCGACGGCGGTCTCGCTGCCCAGCCCGCGCTGCAGGATGCCCAGTGCCTGGCGGATCGGCACGTGCAACGCCTGGGCCTGGGCGGTCGGCCGCAGGCCCTGGGCGGTGCGCACGAACAGCTTCTCGCCGAGCTGCTCGCGCAGGCGCGCCAGGGCGTTGCTCACCGCCGGCTGGCTGCGGTGTAGGCGCAGGGCGGCGCGCGACAGGTTCTGTTCCTGCATCAGGGCGTCGAACACCAGCAGCAGGTTCAGATCGAGCTGTTGCAAATTCCGGATCATGAATAAAGCTCTTTCTGAATATCCATTATACGAATGAAGATACAGCCTCTAGCCTGAGCTTTCATAGACCCCGAGGGAGGGCAATGGCATGAGTTTCGACGTGCACACATTCCGCGAACGCTACCGGGCGGCGATCAGCCCCGGCTACAACCCCTGGCTGCACGCCGGCTTCGTCGCCCTGTTCGGCCTCGGCGTGGCGGCCGCCCTGCTGGCGACCGCGCAGGACATCGGGCCGTGGGAGTGGCTGGCGCTGCCCCTGACCCTGCTGTTCCTCAACTGGGGCGAGCATCGCATCCACCAGGGCCTGGGGCACCACAAGCGGCGCCTGGGCGCGATGTTCTACAAGCGCCACACCGGCGACCACCACAGCTTCTTCGAGGAGAGCCACATGCCCTTCGAGCAGGCGCGGGACTGGCGGGTGATCCTGTTCCCGGCCTGGCTGGTGGTGGTACAGAGCGCCGGCGCCGTGGCCCTCTGGGCGGTGATCCGGCCGTTCAACCCGGAGCTGGCGGCCGTGGTCGGCGCCGGCTGGGTGCTGGGCTACCTGCTCTACGAGGTGCTGCACACCTGCGAGCACCTGCCCGACAGCAACCCCATCGCGCGCCTGCCCTGGGTCCGCCACATGCGCCACCTGCACGCCCTGCACCATCGCCGCGACCTGATGCAGGAGCGCAACATGAACATCGTGTTCCCGCTGACCGACTGGCTCTACGGCACCCTGCACTGGGAGCCGATGCCCGAGGCCGGCCTGGTCCGCCAGCAGCATGTGGTGGACCTGAGCGGCACGCCCGAGGCAGTGCTGGACTACGCCCGCGACGCCAGCCACTGGCCCGAGTGGCATCCCTCGTCCAAGGCCATCTACGGGGTGAGCGGGCCGCTGCCGGCGGGCGCGACCTTCGAGGAGGACATCGAGTCCGCCGGCCGCCTCGGCCATATCGCCTGGCGCGTCACCGACTACCAGCCGGGCCGGCTGTGGTGCGCCGAGGCGGAGGACGCCCAGGGGCGCTTCTGGCTGCGGGTCACCTACCTGTGCGCGCCCCTGGCCGGCGGCACCCGCTTCGAGCGGCGGATGGAGTACCGGGTGAACGGCCGGCTGCTGCGCCTGCTCGACGCGCTGTTCCTGTCCCGCAGGACCGAGCACGAGTCGCGCCAGTCGCTGGTCGAACTCAAGCGGACCTGGGAGGCACGCGCCAGCGCCTAGCCGAACGAATGGTAGGAGCGAGCTCTGCTCGCGAAGTGTTGGCGGCGCCTGTATTCGCGAGCAGAGCTCGCTCCTACAACATCCCCCGACGGCGCGTGGGCGCTCAGCGCTCCAGGCGCTTCACGCCCTCGGCGGTGCCGAGCAGCAGCAGGTCGGCCGGGCGCGCGGCGAACAGGCCGTTGGTGACCACGCCGACGATGGCGTTGATGTCCGCCTCCAGCTTCACCGGGTCGACGATGCTCATGTTGTGCACGTCGAGGATGATGTTGCCGTTGTCGGTGACCACGCCCTCGCGGTACACCGGGTCGCCGCCCAGCTTCACCAGCTGGCGCGCCACGTGGCTGCGGGCCATGGGGATGACTTCCACCGGCAGCGGGAAGGCGCCGAGCACCGGCACCAGCTTGCTGCCGTCGGCGATGCAGATGAAGGTCCTGGCCACCGCCGCGACGATCTTCTCGCGGGTCAGGGCGGCGCCGCCGCCCTTGATCAGGTGCAGGTGCTCGTCGCTCTCGTCGGCGCCGTCGATGTAGAACTCCAGTTCGCTGACGCTGTTCAGGTCGTACACCGGGATGCCGTGGCCCTTGAGCCGCGCGGCGGTGGCCTCGGAGCTGGCGACGGCGCCGTCGAAGGCCATCTTGTGCCGGGCCAGGGCGTCGATGAAGAAGTTGGCGGTGGAGCCGGTGCCGACGCCGATCACGCTCTTGCTGTCGAGCAGGGGGAGGATGTGGTCGACGGCGGCCTGGGCCACCGCCTGCTTGAGCTGATCCTGGGTCATGACGCTTCTGCCGGGCTGGAAAAGCGCGATTATAGCCGCGCTGCCGGCCCGGCCGCAGCGCTTCTCATCCGCCCGCGCGCGCCAGCACGGCGCCGGCGGCCAGCGCCAGGCCCAGCAGGCCATCGGCCGCCGGCTCGGGCGCCACACCGGGGCAGCAGTGGCCCGGCGTGCTCAGGCTGGCCTGGGGCGGGGCCGCCGCCGGCAGGCCCATGCGCTGGCGCACGGCGGCCTCGTCCAGCACGGTGCCGTCGTCGAAGCGGATCTTCTCGACCACGAAGGCCCGGTCGAGGAAGTAGTTGTCGATGACGATGCGCTGCTCGTTGTCCAGCTCGACGATCAGGTCGCCGGGCGGCCCGCCGCTGAAGCGCACGTAGGCCGGGTCCACCGCGCCACGGATGTGCAGGGTGTCGAGGTTGCCCGGGGTGGTGTCGTAGTCGTGGATGCGCTGGTCGCCGAAATCGCCGCTCACCACCAGGTCGACCTGGTAGTAGTCGTCGCCCGGCCCGCCGTACAGGCGGTTCCAGCGGTTGTTGCCGAGGAACATCGGCTCGGAGGTACCGCCGTTGAGCAGGTCGCCGTGGCGGCTGCCGATCAGCAGGTCGTTGCCGCCACGCCCGGACAGGTAGGTGGGCCGGTCCGCCGCCACCAGGCGGTTGGCCTGTTCGTTGCCGGTCAGGCGGATCAGGTTGCCGGTGTAGGTCGGCGGGTTGTCGGCGCTGCGGCCGAGCGCCATGAGCGGGTCGATGTGGAAGTTGCGCAGCACCTGTTCGTCCGTCACCACGGTGGAGCCGAAGCGGAACACCTCGATGCGGAACGCGGGGTCGAGGAAGAAGTGCCGCACCACGACCACGCCCGGCTCGCCGTTGAGGCCGATCAGCAGGTCGTCCTGGTAACGCTCGAAGGGGCCGAACGACTCCAGGCTCTCGTCGATGATCAGGGTGTCCATGTTCTGGTTGACCCAGGACGGGCTGGGGTCGAAGTCGAGAATCTCGTCACGCCCGCCGGCGTTCAGGTCGTAGGTGTAGTAGTCGCTGCCCAGGCCGCCGTACAGGCGGTTGTGGCCGGCGCCGCCGACCAGCGAGTCCGAGCCGGGGCCGTCGATCAGCACATCGTCGCCGTCGCCGCCGAGCAGGCGGCTGGGTTCGGGGTGGGCGACCAGCAGGTCGTTGCCGGGCGTGCCGGGCACAAGTACGCGGGGGGGAACGGCCATGGCGAATCCTCATGGAGTGGAGTGTGGGGGAGGCACGCCACTGCACAAGGGGCCTGAGCGGACTGACTGGCGCAACGGCGGAAGATTCCGCGCCACCGGTCGGCTCGCCCGGGTGGCCGCGTCCGGCGTCGCCGGAGTAGACTCCCCCTCTCCCTCCTTCCCTGCGCCGTGATACCCGTGATGCTCGAACCGTACATGAAGAATATCCTCACCTCGCGCGTCTACGACGTCGCGGTGGAAACCCCGCTGCAACCCGCCCGCCAGCTCACCGAGCGGCTGGGCAACCAGATTCTGCTCAAGCGCGAGGATCTGCAGCCGGTGTACTCGTTCAAGATTCGCGGCGCCTACAACAAGCTGGCCCAGCTCACCCGCGAGGAACTGGAGCGCGGCGTGGTCACTGCCTCCGCCGGCAACCACGCCCAGGGCCTGGCCCTGGCCGCCAAGCACCTGGGGGTGAAGGCGACCATCGTCATGCCGCGCACCACCCCGGAGCTGAAGGTGCAGGGCGTGCGCTCGCGCGGCGGCAAGGTGGTGCTGCACGGCGACGCCTTCCCCGAGGCCCTGGCCCATTCGCTCAAGCTGGTGGAGGAGAAGGGCTATACCTACATCCATCCCTACGACGACCCGCTGGTGATCGCCGGCCAGGGCACCGTGGCCATGGAAATCCTGCGCCAGCAGCCGGGCCGGCTGGACGCCATCTTCGTGCCGGTCGGTGGCGGCGGCCTGGTCGCCGGCATCGCCGCCTACGTGAAGTACCTGCGCCCGGAGATCAAGGTGATCGGCGTCGAGCCGGACGACTCCAACTGCCTGCAGGCCGCCATGGCCGCCGGCGAGCGCGTGGTGCTGCCGCAGGTCGGGCTGTTCGCCGACGGTGTGGCGGTGGCACAGATCGGCCAGCACACCTTCGACATCTGCCGGCAGTACGTGGACGAGGTGATCACCGTCAGCACCGACGAAATCTGCGCGGCGATCAAGGACATCTACGACGACACCCGCTCGATCACCGAGCCGGCCGGCGCCCTGGCCGTGGCCGGGATCAAGAAATACGTGGAGCGCGAGGGCCTGCGCGACCAGGTGCTGGTGGGCATCGACTCCGGCGCCAACATCAACTTCGACCGCCTGCGCCACGTCGCCGAGCGCGCCGAGCTGGGCGAGAAGCGCGAGGCGATCATCGCCGTGACCATCCCCGAGCGGCCGGGCAGCTTCAAGGCCTTCTGCGAGGCGATCGGCAAGCGCCAGATCACCGAGTTCAACTACCGCTACCACACCGACCGCGAGGCGCACATCTTCGTCGGCGTGCAGACCCACCCGGAGAACGACCCGCGCGCGGCGCTGGTGGACAACCTGCGCGAGCAGGGCTTCCCGGTGGTCGACCTGACCGACAACGAGCTGGCCAAGCTGCACATCCGCCACACCGTGGGCGGGCACGCGGCGGCGGTGTCGGACGAAGTGGTGTTCCGCTTCGAGTTCCCCGAGCGGCCGGGCGCGCTGTTCAACTTCCTCAACCGCCTGGGCGGGCGCTGGAACATCACCATGTTCCACTACCGCAACCACGGCGCCGCCGACGGCCGCGTGCTGGCCGCCCTGCAGGTGCCGGCGGACGAGCGCCACCAGATTCCGGCAGCCTTCGACGCCATCGGCTATCCCTACTGGGACGAAACCGACAACCCGGCGTACAAGCTCTTCCTCGGCTAAGGAACACGGTGATGGAACACTACCAACTGCTGAAATACGCCCACCTGATCCCGGCCGTGCTGATCCTGGCGGGCTTCGTCGCCCACGTCTTCATGCTGTGGAAGGCCAACCGCTCCGGCGACGCCGCGGTGCTGGCCCGCAAGCTGCGCGTCACCCGCCTGTACAGCCTGCCGGCCATGGGCCTGGTGGCGCTGTCCCTGCCGGTCAGCGGCTGGTGGCTGGTGCACACCGTGGGCTGGCCGCTTGGCGCCAGCTGGCTGCTGTACAGCGCGGTGCTGTTCGGCCTGCTGGTGCTGTTCGGCCTGCTCCTGCACGGCCGCCTCGGCGCCTGGCAGGCGGCGGCCGGTGGCGCGGTGCCGGTCCGGCTGCTGCGCTTCGTGATCGCCTACGCGGCGCTGATGCTGGTCCTGCTGCTGGCGATCTTCGCCCTGATGGGGGCCAAGCCGGCCTGATGCGCATCCTGCTGGTCGGAGCCGGCGGTTTCATCGGCCGGCATCTGCTCGACGCCCTGGTTCTGGCCGGCCACTCGATGGTGGCCACCCGCCGCGGACCCGATGCGCCCACGCTGCCCGGCGTGGAGTGGCGCTCCCTCGACCTGCTGCGACCGGACGCCTTCGCCTGGCCGGAGGGCATCGAGCTGGTGATCAACGCCAGCGGCGAGCTGTCCACCGACACGGCGCGCATGGAGCGCCTGCAGCGCGAGGGTGCCATCGCCCTGTTCGAGCTGGCCCGGCGGCATGGCGCCGCGGTGCTGCAGATTTCCGCCCTGGGCGCCGGGGAGCACCCCGACCTGCCCTTCTTGGCCAGCAAAGCGGCGGCCGACCGGCACCTGCTCGGCCTCGGCATTCCCGCCGTGGTGTTGCGCCCCTCGCTGGTCGTCGGCCCCGGTGGCGCCAGCAGCGGCTGGCTGCAGCGTCTGTCACCCTTGCCGCTGGTACCGCTGCTAGGCAATCGGGCCAGGCTGCAGCCGCTGCATGTCGACGATTTCTGCGCGGCGGTGCTGGCGCTGCTGCGGTGCTGGCCGGCGCAGCCGACCGTGCTACCGCTGGTGGGGCCGCAGGCGCTCACCCAGGGCGAGCTGATCGACGTGCTGCGCCAGGCCCAGGGCTGGCGACCGGCACGCTACGTCACCCTGCCGGCCCCGCTCGCCGGGCTTGGTGCGGCGCTGGGCGAACGCCTCGGCTGGCAGGCGCTGAACCACCAGACCCTGCGCCTGAGCCGCCACGACAACCTGGCCGACCCGGCCCCGCTGGAAGATGCCTGCGGCTACCGCGCCGCACCTCTGGCGAGCCGCCTGCGCCACTGGCCGCAGCCGGCGCAGAGCCTGACCCTGACGTTGCAGCCGCTGGTCCTGCTGGTGCTGGCGCTGATCTGGCTGGGCACCGCCGTGGTCTGCCTCGGGCCGGGCTTCGACTGGGGCCTGCGGATAATGGCGGAGGCCGGCGTCGACGGCCTTCCCGCGCGCCTGGCGGTGATCGCCGGCGCCCTGCTGGACGGCGCGCTGGGCCTGGCCCTGCTGTGGCGGCGCTGGCGCGTCCGCGCCCTGCAGGCACAGATCGGCCTGATGCTGGTCTATAGCCTGGTCATCAGTCTGCTGCTGCCCCACTACTGGTTCGATCCGTACATGGCGCTGGGCAAGAACTTCGCGGTCCTGCTGCTGAGCCTCTGGCTGCTGGGCCTTTCCGCCTCCACGACGAGACACCGATGAGCCTGTACCTGCTGCTCAAGACCCTGCACATCCTCTCCTCCACCCTGCTGTTCGGCACCGGGCTGGGCTCGGCCTACTACGCCCTGCGCGCCTGGCGCAGCGGCGAGGTACAGGTGATCGCCACCACCTTCCGCCACCTGGTCACCGCCGACTGGCTGTTCATCGCCACCACGGCGGTGTTCCAGCCGCTCTCCGGCCTGGCCCTGGCGAAACTGGCCGGCTGGCCGCTGAGCCAGGCCTGGCTGCTGTGGAGCGCGGGGCTGTTCGTGCTGGCGGGGCTGTGCTGGCTGCCGGTGCTGTGGCTGCAGATGCGGGTGCGCGACATGGCCAGCCAGGCGCTGCGCGACGGCACCAACCTGCCCGCCCGCGCCCACCTGTACATGCGCATCTGGTTCGCGCTGGGCTGGCCGGCCTTCGTCGCGTTCATCGCCATCTTCTGGCTGATGGTGGCCAAGCCGCTGTAGATCGGCGGTGCTACGCGGGTTTCACCCGCCCTACGGGCATGTAGGGCGGGTGAAACCCGCGTGGCACCTCGACTCAGCGCAGGCTGATCACCGGCCAGCCGCGCTCGATGGCGATGGCGCGCAGGGTGTCGTCCGGGTCGACCGCCACCGGATGGGTCGCCGCCTGCAGCAGCGGCAGGTCGTTGCGCGAATCGCTGTAGAAGTAGCTGCCGTCCAGGCTCAGGCCAGTCTCGGCCAGCCACTGGTTCATGCGCGTCACCTTGCCGTCCTGGTAGCAGGGCACGCCGGCGACCCGGCCGGTGTAGAGGCCGTTCTCCATGCCGCACTCGGTGGCGATCAGCGTCTCCACGCCCAGGCGGGCGGCGATGGGGGCGGTGATGAAGCGGTTGGTGGCAGTGATGATCACCAACCGGTCGCCGGCCTCGCGGTGCTCGCCCAGCAGGGCCTCGCCCTTGGCCAGGATGATCGGCTCGATCACCTCCGTCATGAACTCCGCCTGCCAGCGCGCCAGCTCGGCGGCCGGGGTGCGGCTGAGGATGGCCTGGGTGAAGCTCTGGTAGGCCACCACGTCCAGCTGGCCGGCGCAGTAGTCGGCATAGAAAGCATCGTTGCGCGCACGATACTCGGCGGCATCGACCCGGCCGGTCTCGCAGAGGAATTCGCCCCAGCTGTGGTCGCTGTCGCCGGCGAGCAGGGTGTTGTCGAGGTCGAAGAGGGCGAGGCGCACGTCGTGATACCTGGTTCGCAATGGCCGGAAGGGGGCCAGAATAGCCGCTTTCAGCGCCGCTGCCCATTGCTGGAACCGCGCGTTTGCTGCGCCCGCGGGCTTTGTGGAACAATGCCGAAACATGCGTTTTCGAGGTGTTGTGCCGTGATCGATTCCGATGGTTTCCGCCCCAATGTCGGCATCATCCTGACCAACGACGTCGGCCAGGTCATGTGGGCGCGGCGGATCAATCAGGATGCCTGGCAGTTTCCCCAGGGCGGCATCAATCCCCACGAGTCCGCCGAGCAGGCGCTGTACCGCGAGCTGAACGAGGAAGTGGGCCTGGAACAGCAGGACGTGAAGATTCTCGCCTGCACCCGGGGCTGGTTGCGTTATCGTCTGCCCCAGCGCCTGGTGCGCACCCACAGCCAGCCGCTGTGCATCGGGCAGAAACAGAAGTGGTTCCTCCTGCGCCTGGTCGGCGACGAGAGCCGGGTGCGCATGGACCTGACCGGCAAGCCTGAATTCGACGGCTGGCGCTGGGTCAGTTACTGGTACCCGCTGAACCAGGTGGTGACGTTCAAGCGCGAGGTCTACCGCCGCGCCCTGAAGGAATTAGCCCCGCGCCTGCTGACGCGCGACTGACGAAGGAGTTCGATAGCGAGCCATGCTCAACACCCTGCGCAAGATCGTCCAGGAAGTGAACGCCGCCAAGGATCTCAAGGCGGCGCTGACGATCATCGTGCAACGGGTGAAGGAGGCCATGGGCAGCCAGGTGTGCTCCGTCTACCTGCTCGACGCCGATACCAAGCGCTTCGTCCTGATGGCCACCGACGGCCTCAACAAGCGCGCCATCGGCAAGGTCAGCATGGCCCCGAACGAGGGCCTGGTCGGCCTGGTGGGCACCCGCGAGGAGCCGCTGAACCTCGAGTTCGCCTCCGAGCACCCCCGCTACATGTATTTCCCCGAGACCGGCGAGGAGCGCTACGCCTCCTTCCTCGGCGCGCCGATCATCCACCACCGCCGGGTGATGGGCGTGCTGGTGGTGCAGCAGAAGGAGCGCCGCCAGTTCGACGAGGGCGAGGAAGCCTTCCTGGTCACCATGAGCGCCCAACTCGCCGGGGTCATCGCCCACGCCGAGGCCACCGGTTCGATCCGCGGCCTGGGCAAGCAGGGCAAGGGCATACAGGAGGCGCGCTTCGTCGGCGTGCCCGGCTCCCCGGGTGCGGCCGTCGGCAGCGCCGTGGTGGTGCTGCCGCCGGCCGACCTGGACGTGGTGCCGGACAAGTCGGTCGACGACATCGAGGCCGAGCTGGCACTGTTCGGCAAGGCCCTGGAATGGGTCCGCGAGGACATGCAGGAGCTGTCCGCGAAACTCGCCAGCCAGTTGCGCAAGGAAGAGCTGGCACTGTTCGACGTGTACCTGATGATGCTCGACGACAATGCCCTCGGCAACGAGGTGCGCAAGGTCATCAAGACCGGCCAGTGGGCCCAGGGCGCCCTGCGCCAGGTGGTCACCGAGCACGTTTCCCGTTTCGAGCTGATGGACGACGCCTACCTGCGCGAACGCGCCAGCGACGTGCGCGACCTCGGCCGCCGCCTGCTCGCCTACCTGCAGGAAGAACGCAAGCAGAGCCTGGTCTACCCCGACAACACCATCCTGGTCAGCGAGGAACTGTCGCCGGCCATGCTCGGCCAGGTGCCGGAAGGCAAGCTGGTCGGCCTGATCTCGGTGCAGGGTTCGGGCAACTCCCACGTCGCCATCCTCGCCCGCGCCATGGGCATCCCCACGGTGATGGGCGTGGTCGACCTGCCCTACTCCAAGGTCGACGGCATCCAGCTGATCGTCGACGGCTACCACGGCGAGGTCTTCACCAACCCCAGCGAGCTGCTGCGCAAACAGTATGCCGAGGTGGTCGAGGAAGAACGCCAGCTGGCCCAGGGCCTCAACGCCCTGCGCGAGCTGCCCTGCGAGACCCTGGACGGCCAGCGCATGCCGCTGTGGGTCAACACCGGCCTGCTGGCCGACGTGAAGCGCGCCCAGGAGCGCGGCGCCGAAGGCGTCGGCCTGTACCGCACCGAAGTGCCGTTCATGAACGGCGAGCGCTTCCCCAGCGAGAAGGAACAGCTGGCCACCTACCGCGAACAGCTGGCCGCCTTCCATCCGCTGCCGGTGACCATGCGCACCCTGGACATCGGCGGCGACAAGGCCCTGTCCTACTTCCCGATCAAGGAAGAGAACCCCTTCCTCGGCTGGCGCGGCATCCGCATCACCCTCGACCACCCGGAGATCTTCCTGGTCCAGGTACGTGCCATGCTCAAGGCCAGCGAGGGCCTGAACAACCTGCGCATCCTGCTGCCGATGATCTCCGGCATCCAGGAGATGGAAGAGGCGCTGCACCTGATCCACCGCGCCTGGGGCGAGGTGCGCGACGAGGGCGTGGACATCCCCATGCCGCCGGTGGGGGTGATGATCGAGATTCCCGCCGCCGTCTACCAGGTGCGCGAGCTGGCGCGCCAGGTCGACTTCATCTCGGTCGGCTCCAACGACCTGACCCAGTACCTGCTGGCGGTGGACCGCAACAACCCGCGGGTCGCCGACCTCTACGACTTCCTCCACCCGGCCGTGCTGCACGCGCTCAAGCTGGTGGTCGACGGCGCCCACGCCGAAGGCAAGCCGGTGAGCATCTGCGGCGAGATGGCCGGCGACCCGGCGGCGGCCGTATTGCTGCTGGCGATGGGCTTCGACAGCCTGTCGATGAACGCCACCAACCTGCCCAAGGTGAAGTGGCTGCTGCGTCAGATCAGCATGGACACCGCCCAGCAGCTGCTCGCCCGCGTAATGCTGCTGGACAGCCCGCAGGTCATCCACAGCACGGTGCAGCTGACGTTGCGCAACCTCGGCCTTAACAAGCTGATCAACCCGTCCGCCGCGGTCTGAGCCCGCCGCGGTCGCGCGCTATCAGCTGGCGGGTGGGTGGCGGTAGCGCACCTCGCCCGATGGCCCGGCCGGGCCGAAGCTGCGTTCGATGATGTCCAGCGAACCGTCTGCATGGCGGATCAGCGCCGTACTGGCGCGAGTGCCGTACTCAGGACTGGCGATGAAGATGCTCGACAGCCGCCGCTCCCACTCCAGTGGCACCCCAGTCTGTGGGAGCTCATGCTCGGCGGCCGGCTCGGCATCGGCGAGCAATGCCAGCAGGCGTTCCGGCTCCGGTTGCTGAAGGATGGCGGTGAGTGCTGCGCGGGCTCTTCTCAGCTTGGGCCAGGGCGTATCCAGCCCGGCGTTGGACAGGCCGTACACGCCGGGCTGCAACTCCTTGGGCTCGCCGTCATGGGAATTCAGATGCCACAGCGTCTGCCGATCGCCTACCAGCAGGTTGTAGCCGGCGTAGTCGCCGCGACGCTCGGCCAGTTCGGCCAGGTAGTCGGCCGGCGGCAATTCACCCCGCAGATAGCGTTCCGGCAGCTCGCCCCGTGAGCGCGCGCCGATCGGCTGGTCGGGTGCGCGGATGTTGGTCAGCGCGGCGAAGCGGCCGCGGGCGGTGACGCCCATCCAGGTGCCGCCGGCTTGCAGATCGCGTCCGCCGATGATCCAGGGTGCGTCTTCCCAGCAGCCGAGCGGCAGACTGGGACGCGCGTGGAACTCGTCGCGATTGGCCGCCACCACCAATGGCTGGGAGTGGTCGGGGCGCCAGGCGAAAACGATCAGGCACATGGGACACCTTCGCAGTTGCAGACCTGCAAGGGTACAGGCGCGGCGGCGGAAAGGGCCATGGCCAGCCGGCGGCAGCGCGTCGGCGAGCAAGCGCCAGTCGGGCATTTTCGCTACCATGCCGGTTTGTTTCGCCGGGACGGGGCGCATGGAGTTTCTGCTTTATCTGCTGCTGGGCGGCTTCGCCGGAGTGCTGGCCGGTCTGTTCGGCGTGGGTGGCGGGCTGATCATCGTGCCGGTGCTGGTGTTCAGCTTCAGCGCGCAGGGCTTTTCCCAGGACATTCTCACCCACCTGGCGGTTGGAACCTCGCTGGCGACCATCGTTTTCACGTCGGTCAACTCTATTCTCACCCACCATCGCCTGGGTGCGGTGCGCTGGTCGATGGTGCTCTGGATGACCTTCGGCATCCTGCTCGGCGCGGCGCTGGGCAGCCTGACCGCGGCGGCGATCCAGGGGCCGATGCTGCAGAAGATCATCGGCGTGTTCGCCCTGGCGATGGCGGTACAGATGGGCTTCGACCTGCGTCCAAAGGCCACCGGTCGTGTACCGGGACGACCCGAACTGTCGCTGGTGGGCGTGGTGATCGGCTGGGCTTCGGCGATCTTCGGCATTGGCGGCGGCTCGTTATCGGTCCCGTACCTGACCTGGCGCAGCGTGCCGATGCAGCAGGCGGTGGCGACCTCGGCGGCCTGCGGGCTGCCGATCGCCGTCGCCGGGGCGTTGAGTTTCATGGCGGTAGGCTGGCACGAGGCGCACCTGCCACAGTGGAGCCTGGGTTTCGTCTACCTGCCGGCCCTGCTGGGCATCGCCGCCACCAGCATGTTCTTCGCACGGCTCGGCGCGCGGCTGGCGCATCGCCTGTCGGCCAAGGTTCTGAAACGGCTGTTCGCTCTGCTGCTGCTGAGCGTCGGCATCAACTTTCTGGTTTGAGGAGTAACGGATGCTGCCCTATCCGCAGATCGATCCGGTGGCCATCGCCATCGGCCCCTTGCAGATTCACTGGTACGGCCTGATGTACCTGATCGGCATCGGCGGCGCCTGGTGGCTGGCCTCGCTGCGGGTGCAGCGCTTCGCGCCGGAATGGCCGAAGGACAAACTTTCCGACCTGGTGTTCTGGGTCGCCATGGGGGTGATCGTCGGCGGCCGCCTGGGTTACGTGCTGTTCTACGACCTGGCCGCCTACATCAATCAGCCGAGTCTGATCCTGCAGGTGTGGAAGGGCGGCATGTCGTTCCACGGTGGCCTGATCGGCGTGCTGCTGTGCAGCTGGATCTTCGCCCGGCGCAACGGCAAAAGCTTCTTCGAACTGATGGACTTCATCGCACCCTTCGTGCCGATCGGCCTGGGTGCCGGGCGCATCGGCAACTTCATCAATGCCGAGCTGTGGGGCAAGGCCACCGATGTGCCCTGGGCGATGGTCTTCCCGACCGATCCGCAGCAGCTGGCGCGACATCCGTCGCAGCTCTACCAGTTCGCCCTGGAGGGCGTCGCGCTGTTCGTCATCCTCTGGCTGTATTCGCGCAAGCCGCGGCCGACCATGGCGGTGTCCGGACTGTTCGCGGTGTGCTACGGCATTTTCCGTTTCATCGTCGAGTTCGTCCGCGTACCTGATGCGCAGCTGGGCTACCTTGCGTTCGGCTGGCTGACCATGGGCCAGGTGCTGTGCATTCCCATGGTGTTGCTGGGCGCCGGGATGATTGCCTGGGGGTACCGGCGCGAAGTCGGCCGGGCACCGGCCTGAATCTGCTCCCGGCTTGTCGCCGCACACGCGACAAGCCGGGCGTCGCCTTTTACTATTCGCGCAGCCTTTTTTCACCGCGCTTTGGCGCCTGCTTCGAGTCAATCGATGAAACAGTATCTCGACCTGATGCGCCACGTGCGCGAACACGGCACCTTCAAGAGCGACCGCACCGGCACCGGCACCTATAGCGTGTTCGGCTACCAGATGCGCTTCGACCTGGCCGAAGGCTTCCCGCTGGTGACCACCAAGAAGTGTCACCTCAAATCCATCATCCACGAGCTGCTGTGGTTCCTTCAGGGCGATACCAACATCAAGTACCTGAAGGAAAACGGCGTGCGCATCTGGGACGAGTGGGCCGACGAGGACGGCGAGCTGGGCCCGGTCTACGGCTACCAGTGGCGCTCCTGGCCGGCGCCGAACGGCGAGTCCATCGACCAGATTGCCAACCTGCTGGCGATGATCAAGAAGAATCCGGATTCGCGCCGGCTGATCGTCTCGGCCTGGAATCCGGCGCTGGTCGAGCAGATGGCGCTGCCGCCGTGCCACGCCCTGTTCCAGTTCTACGTCGCCGACGGCAAGCTCAGCTGCCAGCTGTACCAGCGCTCGGCCGACATCTTCCTCGGCGTGCCCTTCAACATCGCCAGCTATGCCCTGCTGACGCTGATGGTGGCGCAGGTCTGCGACCTCGAGCCGGGCGAGTTCATCTGGAGTGGCGGCGATTGCCACCTTTACGCCAACCACCTGGAGCAGGCCGATCTGCAGCTGACCCGCGAGCCGCTGCCGCTGCCGACCATGAAGCTCAATCCCGAGGTGAAGGACCTGTTCGCCTTCCGCTTCGAGGACTTCGAGCTGGTCGGCTACGAGGCGCACCCGCACATCAAGGCGCCCGTCGCCGTCTGACTTTGGTCGGGTTTGCCGCCGCGGATAACGCGGCTGTCATATTTGCCGTATAGACTCGACCGCTCAGGGCCTTTTCACGATCTCGCGAGCTAGAGTCCTGCAAGGCAAAAACCGGTGAGGAAGCGGAATTTACTTATGTAAATGAGCATTCCGAGCCGGTTCTTTAACGCAGCAGGGCCGACGCGCAGCAGATCGTGAGCAGGCCCTCGGGGTTTCTTGGGAGCCAAGTCATGCGCAGGGTCGTGTTCAATCAGAAGGGTGGTGTCGGCAAGTCGAGCATCGCCTGCAATCTGGCTGCGGTCAGCGCATCGCAGGGCTACCGCACACTGCTGGTGGACCTGGACGCCCAGGCCAACTCCACGCACTACCTGACCGGCCTGACCGGCGATGACATTCCTACCGGCATTGCCGACTTCTTCAAGCAGATTCTCGCTGGCGGCAACGCTGGCAAAAAGGCGCGCCCGCCGATCCTCGAAACAGCGTTCGACAACCTGCACCTGATCAGCGCCACGGCCGAACTGGCCGACCTGCAGCCCAAGCTGGAGGCCAAGCACAAGATCAACAAGCTGCGAAAGCTGCTCGAAGGCCTCGCCGAGGATTACGACCGGATCTACCTGGACACCCCGCCGGCGCTGAACTTCTACACCGTGTCGGCGCTGATAGCGGCCGACCGCTGCCTGATCCCCTTCGACTGCGACAGCTTTTCCCGTCAGGCCCTGTACGGCCTGCTGAACGAGATCGAGGAGATGAAGGACGACCACAACGAGGCGCTCGAAGTCGAGGGCATCGTGGTCAACCAGTTCCAGCCACGGGCCGCGCTGCCGCAGCAGATGATCGACGAGTTGCTGGGTGAAGGCCTGCCGGTGCTGCCGATCAACCTGATGAGTTCGGTGAAGATGCGCGAGTCGCACCAGGCCTGTACGCCGCTGGTGTACCTGGATCCGCGGCACAAGCTCAGCCAGCAGTTCGTCGAGCTGCACGACCTGCTCGAGTCCGCCGGCTGAGGAAGTCAGTCCTCGGCGCGCCGCTCCAGCTTCTTGCCCAGCCGCGAGGCATAGAGTTCGCCGATCATCCCGCGGCGGAACACCAGCACGCAGACCATGAAGATGACCCCGGTGACCAACGTCACCGGCAGTTCCGAGGTGGCGAAGTAGTTGCCCAGCGTGGTCACCAGTGCGGCGCCGAAGATCGGCCCGACCAGGGTGCCGATGCCGCCGAGCAGCGTCATCAGCACCACTTCGCCGGACATCTGCCAGCTGACGTCGGTCAGCGTGGCGAACTGGAACACCAGCGCCTTCAGGCCGCCGGCGAGCCCTGCCAGCGCGGCGGACATCACGAAGGCGCCCAGCTTGTAGCGCGACACCGTGTAGCCGAGGGAGATCGCGCGGTTTTCGTTCTCGCGGATCGAGCGCAGGATCATGCCGTACGGCGAATGGATCACCCGCCAGATCAGCAGCATGCCGGCGAGGAACACCGAGAGCACGAAGAAGTACATGTACAGCGGCTCTTCCAGGTCGATCAGGCCGAACAGGTGGCCGCGCGGGATATTCTGGATGCCGTCCTCGCCGTGGGTGAACGAAGCCTGCAGGCAGAAGAAAAAAAACATCTGCGACAGTGCCAGGGTGATCATCGTCGAATAGATGCCCTGCCGGCGTATCGCCAGGAAACCGATGATCAGCCCGAGAAACGCCGCGCCGGCAACGCCGACGAGAATCCCCAGTTCCGGCGTCAGTCCCCATTCCTTCACGGCATGGGCGGTGAAATAGGCGGCGCCGCCGAAAAAGGCCGCATGGCCGAACGAGAGGATGCCGGTGTAGCCGAGCAGCAGGTTGAAGGCGCAGGCGAAGAGGGCGAAGCACAGCACCTTCATCAGGAAGATCGGGTAGAAGTAGAACGGCGCCAGGGCCAGGGCGACCACGCCGAACAGGATCAGTATGGTCTCCAGGCGCAGCAGCGGGCGTTTGGTGGTCGGGGTGACGCTCAGCTGGCTGTTCATCAGGCATCTCTCCCCATCAGGCCGGCCGGGCGTACCAGCAGCACGATCGCCATGATCACGAAGATCACGATATTGGACGCTTCCGGATAGAACACCTTGGTCAGCCCCTCGAGGATGCCCAGCAGGTAGCCGGTGATAATGGCGCCGAGAATCGAGCCCATGCCGCCGACCACCACCACGGCGAACACCACGATGATCAGGTTCGAGCCCATCAGCGGGCTGACCTGGTAGATCGGCGCGGCGAGCATGCCGGCCAGCCCGGCCAGTGCCGCGCCCATGCCGTAGGTGAAGGTCAGCAGCAGCGGCACGTTGATGCCGAAGGTGCGCACCAGGGTCGGGTTCTCGGTGGCGGCACGCAGGTAGGCGCCGAGCTTGGTCTTCTCGATCAGCAGCCAGCTGGCGATGCAGATCACCAGCGAGGCCAGCACCACCCAGGCGCGGTACTTGGGCAGGAACATGAAGCCCAGGTTGTAGCCGCCAGCCAGCTCCTTGGGCACCGCATAGGGTTGCCCGGAGGAGCCGTAGAAGTAGCGGAAGGCGCCCTCCAGGGCGAGCGCCAGGCCGAAGGTGAAGAGCAGGCTGTAGAGGTGGTCGAGGTTGTACAGCCGCGAAAGCGCCAGGCGCTCGATCACCGCGCTGCACAGGCCGACGACGATCGGCGCAAGGATCAGCGCCGGCCAGTAGCCGATGCCCAGGGTGGCCAGCAGCAGGTAGCCGGCGAAGGCGCCGATCATGTACTGCGCACCGTGGGCGAAGTTGATGATCTTCAGCATGCCGAAGATGATCGCCAGGCCCAGGCTGAGCATGGCGTAGAACGAGCCATTGATCAGGCCGATCAGGAGCTGGCCGAGAAACGCCTGGATCGGCACATCGAAAATCGTTGTCATCAGACCCCCAGGGCTTCGTTGAGCATGCTCATGCGGCCAGGCAGATCGGCAACATCGAAGGTGTCGATGACCTGGCCGTGGTCCACCACGTAGAAGCGGTCGGCCACCTTGCTGGCGAAGCGGAAGTTCTGCTCCACCAGCAGGATGGTCATGCCGCGCTGCTTGAGCGTCTGCAGCACCTCTCCGATACGCTGGATGATCACCGGCGCCAGGCCTTCGGTGGGCTCGTCGAGGAGTAGCAGCCGGGCGCCGGTGCGCAGGATGCGCGCCATGGCGAGCATCTGCTGCTCGCCGCCGGAGAGCTTGGTGCCCGGGCTCTTGCGGCGTTCCTCGAGGTTGGGAAACAGCTGGTAGATCTCCGCCAGGCTCATGCCGCCCTTGGCGATCACCGGCGGCAGGGTGAGGTTCTCCTCGACGGTAAGCGTGGAGAAGATGCCGCGCTCCTCCGGCACGTAGCCGATGCCGTGGCGGGCAGTGCGGTGCAATGGCACCCGCAGCATGTCCTTGCCGTCGAAGCGGATCGTCCCGCTGCGCTTGCGGATGATGCCGACGATGGCGCGCAGCGCGGTGGTCTTGCCCACCCCGTTGCGGCCGAGCAGGGTCACCGTCTCGCCCGCATGGACGTCCAGGTCGATGCCGTGCAGGGCATGGCTTTCGCCATACCAGGCATTCAGCTCGCGCACGCTGAGCAGCGGTTCAGTCATCGTCGGTCCCCATGTAGGCCACGCGCACGCGCTCGTCCTGGCTGACCGTGCGGTAGTCGCCGGAAGTGAGGATTTCGCCGCGCTGCAGCACGGTCACCTGATGGCAGAGGTCGGCCACCACCTTGAGGTTGTGCTCGACCATCAGCACCGCACGCTGGGTAGCCACTTCGCGGATGATCTCGGCCACCACGTGCACGTCTTCATGGCCCATGCCGGCCATGGGTTCGTCGAGCAGCAGAACCTTGGGCTCCAAGGCCAGGGTGGTGGCGATTTCCAGCACGCGCTTGCGCCCGTAGGACAGATCGGCGGCCGGTTCGTGTCGCTTGTCGGCCAGGCCGACCGACTCGATCAGCTGCATGGCACGTTCGTTCAGCCGGTTCAGCGAACGCATCGGCAGCCAGAACTGGGTGGCCAGCCCGCCCGGGCGCTGCAGGGCGACGCGCACGTTGTCCAGCACCGAGAGGTGCGGGAACACCGCGGAGATCTGGAACGAGCGAACCAGCCCCATGCGCGCCACCTTGGCCGGGTCGGTGCGGGTGATGTCATGGTCGAGCAGGCGGATGCTCCCGGCGGTGGGCTGCAGGAACTTGGTCAGCAGGTTGAACACCGTGGTCTTGCCCGCCCCGTTGGGGCCGATCAGGGCGTGTACCCGGGCATGGTGCACGTCCAGATCGACGTTGTTGACCGCGACGAAGCCGCCGAACTCCTTGCGCAGGCCGCGCGCCGAGAGCATCACGGGAGTATCCCGTCCGGCGTCGCCAGCCGCGCTGGGCTGAACGGCGGCCATGCTCATTGCCCGACCAGCTCGCAGCCGCTGTCGGCCGGCTTGATGTAGGCCTCATCGCCCGGCACGGTGGCCAGCACCTTGTAGTAGTCCCAAGGCCGCGAACTCTCCTCGGGTTTCTTCACTTCCATCAGGTAGACGTCGCTGATCAGCCGGCCGTTGGCGCCGACCTTGGCGTTGCGCGCGAAGACGTCGTCCACCGGCAGCTCGTGCATCGCCTTGGCCACCGGCTCGGTGGCGTCGGTGCCGGCCTTCTCGATCGCCTTGAGGTACTGCATGACGCCGGAATAGGTGCCGGCGTGGACCATGTTCGGCATGCGCCCGGTGCGCTTGAAGAAACGCTCGCCGAACTCGCGGGACTTGTCGTCGCGGTCCCAGTAGAAGCTCTCGGTCAGGGTCAGGCCCTGGGCGGCGTCCAGGCCCAGGCCGTGCACTTCGGCGAGGGTGAAGAGCAGTGCGGCGAGGCGCTGGCCGCCGGCGACGATGCCGAACTCGGCCGCCTGCTTGATGCTGTTGGCGGTGTCCAGACCCGCGTTGGCGAGGCCGATGACCTTGGCCCCGGAGGATTGCGCCTGCAGGAGGAACGAGGAGTAATCGGTGCTCGCCAGCGGATGGCGCACCGCGCCCTTGACCTCGCCACCCTTGGATTTGACGAACTTGGAGGTCTGTTCCTCCAGCGAATAGCCGAAAGCGTAGTCGGCGGTCAGGAAGTACCAGCTGTCGCCGCCCTGGGACACCAGCGCACCGCCGGTGCCGACCGCCAGCGCATGGGTGTCGTAGGCCCAGTGGAAGCCGTAGGGCGAGCACTGCTTGCCGGTCAGCTCGGTGGTGGCAGCGCCGGTGACCAGGTTGATCTTCTTCTTGCTCTTGGAAATGCCCTGTACCGCCAGCGCCACCGAGGAGGTGGTCAGCTCCATGATCGAGTCGACCTGCTCGCGGTCGTACCACTGCCGCGCGATGTTGGAGGCGATGTCCGGCTTGTTCTGGTGATCGGCGGTGACGATCTCGATGGGCGCGTCGAGCACCTTGCCGCCGAAGTCTTCGGCCGCCATCTTCGCCGCTTCGAACGACCACTTGCCGCCGAAGTCCGCGTACACGCCGGACTGGTCGTTGAGGATGCCAATCTTCACCTTGCCGTCGGAAATCTCGGCCGAGGCGGGAACGGCGACCGCGGCCGTCAGGGTTGCCGCTGCGATTGCTGAAAGCTTCATGCGTATCTCCTTGCACGGGTTGCTCGGCATACGGGCGCGCGCCGATGCGAGGCGAGCCGTACGGACGGGTTAGGGAAAAGCTGGGGAGGCGGGCAACAACGCAACGCCGGGCTCGCTCCGCGCGAGGGCCGCCGTGGTGCACCGGCGGACGACGGTGCGTGGCAACCCGCGCATCAGGCAGGCTGCCGCCGTCGCGTCATGCTGCGAAGTCGAATGGCTGGATAGCGAAAGGGTCGGGCGAGAACCAGTCGAAGCAGGGCACATGGGCGTCTTCTTCTTATTGTTGTTCTGGCTCTAACCGTAGCAGGGCTTCGACGGGACGCAACTCGATGCCGTTGCGATGATGGCGCTGCGGCGCAGATTCACGCCCGTAGCGGGGCCACGGGCGCAGGCGGGCGGGGGATCAGCGGGCGATCAGGATGTCGCAGGGCGGCTGGTCGAGAAACTGCCGCGCCAGGCTGCCGAGTAGCGCACTGCTCATCTCGCCACGGCTGTGGCTGCCCAGGGCGAGCAGCTGCGGTTGCCAGTCGCGCAGGGCGGCGTCCAGGCAGTTGCTGCGCTCGCCCTGATGCAGGCTGTAGCTCAGCAACGCACCGGTTTGCGGCAGTTGCTGCTGGATATCCTCCACCAGCTGATCGAACAGCTCCTGCTGCAGCACCAGACCCTCGGGGTCCGGGCCGTGCACCTCGGCCATCTCATGCACGTGCAGGGCATGCAGCTCGGCGCCGCCATCCAGCAGCTGCCAGGCGCACTGCATGGCGCGGGTGGCGCAGCGGGAGAAGTCCAGCGCGGCCATCGCGCGACGGTACGGCGCCTCGGCCGGCGCGACCACCAGCAGCAGCGGCGAGGTGCTCTCGAGCATGATGCGTTCCAGCGTGGTGCCGGCGAAGCCCTGGCTGGAGCCACGGTGGTGGCGGCCCAGGACCAGCAGGTCGGCTTCCAGCCCTTCGGCCTGGGTGAGGATTTCCTCCACCGCCGGGCCGCGGCGAATCCAGGGCTCGAGCTGGTCCAGCTGCTGCTCGCGCAGACGCTCCTGCAGCCAGGCGCGTGCCGCGTGCTCGTCGGCTGACGGGTCGCGCTCGTCGAGCACGTGCAGCAGGCTGAGCCGTGCGCCTGTCTGTCGCGCCAGCTGGACGGCACGCTGCAGGGCCAGATCGGCGTCCGGGCTGAGATCGTGAGCGACGAGAATGTGCTGGAACATGACTGGCCTCGCGAAGCTGGAGAAGAGGCGAGTATGCCGCGCCGCGGCAAGGCTGTCCTGCTGCATGCCAGCAGCGGAGGGGGCGTCGCGGCGGTTTCTGGCTGATCCGGCGCAACAACTTGCGCATCCATGCCCTTGCGCGCTTTTGTCGATACGCTCCTGCGGCTATGCTTGCCGGCATTCGAGCAGGAGTGAAGGATGAGCAAGGTCAGTGTGCTGGTAGTGGATGACGCGCCCTTTATCCGCGACCTGGTAAAGAAGGCGCTGCGCAGCCAATTTCCCGGGATTCGCACCGAGGATGCAGTGAATGGACGCAAGGCCCAGCAGATGCTCGCCCGTGAGCGCTTCGACCTGATCCTCTGCGACTGGGAGATGCCGGAGATGTCCGGCCTGGAGCTGCTGACCTGGTGCCGCACTCAGGACGCGCTGAAGGCCGTGCCGTTCATCATGGTGACCAGTCGTGGCGACAAGGAGAACGTGGTACAGGCCATCCAGGCCGGCGTATCCGACTTCATCGGCAAGCCCTTTTCCAACGAACAACTGACCAGCAAGGTGCGCAAGGCCCTCGGCCGTGCCGGCAAGCTGGATGCGTTGGCTGCCAGCGCACCGACACGGGTCCTGTCCACCGGCGTGGCCAATGACTCGCTGGCCGCACTGACCGGCGGCAAGGCGGAGGTCGTCCGTCCCGCTGCCGCTCCTGCTCCGGAAGCGAAGGCTGCGCCACTGATCCAGCCCTCATCGGCAGCCCCTGCCGCCGCCCCGGGTGCCGCCTCGTCCGGGCGCGGCCAAGGCCAGCTGCGGCTGGCCCATGGCAGCGTTGCCTGTGTGATCAAGGCGCTGAGCCTCAAGGAGGCGCTGCTGGTGGTCAAGCGTGGCGAGTCGCTGCCGCAGGTGCTGGAAAGTGCCGTGCTCGACCTGGAGCAGGGCGAGGGCGGCGAGATCGCGCGGCTCAACGGCTATCTGCATGCCGTCGCGGCGTTCGAGCCGAAGCCCGACAGCGACTGGCTGCAGCTCTCGTTCCGCTTCGTCGATCGCGATCCGCAGAAGCTCGACTACCTGTCGCGCCTGATCGCCCGCGGCACCGCTCAACGCCACTTCACGCCCGGCGCCTGAATGCGGGCCAGGCGACCGTTCGGCGCCTGGTCCACGCGACAAGCTGACAAGCTTCACACCCCGACGGTCGGTGGCTCGCGTAGGCCAACCGCCACTGCTAGTCTTTGCGCTCCAACACCATAATCACTAGAAAATCTGCCGTTATGCTGGGGCGCATTCTTCTGTTGCTCGGGCTGCCGCTGCTGGCCTCGCCGGCCTTGGCCCTGACCATCTACAAATACACCGACGCCAATGGAGTCGTGACCTATAGCGACCAGGCCGCGCCTGGTGCGCAGGTGTTCGTCTTCCGCGACCGCATGGTGGAAAAGCTCGACACTCAGGTGAAGCTGGAAACCCGCAAGCACGATGCGGGCGAAACGCTGCTGGTGCGCAACGACCTGTTCGCGCCGGTGGATATCGAGCTGAAGCTGGAGAACGTCGAGAACGCCGTGGGCGCACCGACCAAGCCGATCCGCTGGGTGCTGCCGCCACGCAGCCAGATCCGCCTGGCGACGCTGGCACCGCGCGATGCATCCAAGCCCATCAGGTACACGCCCAAGCTGCGACACGCGCTTGGCGATCCGCGTCTGTTACCCAAGCCCTACAAGTACCCGCTGCCCTGGCGCGGTGGCCCGTTCCGCCTGACCCAGGGCGCCAACGGCCAGTACAGCCACTTCACACCCAAGGGCCGCTATGCCGTGGATATCGCCATGCCCGAGGGCACGCCGATCGTCGCCGCGCGCGGTGGCATGGTGGTGAAGATCGAGAACGAGCAGAGCGGCCGCGGCAACAACCCTGCCGGCAACTTCGTGCGCATCCTGCATGACGACGGCACCATGGGCGTCTATCTGCACCTGATGAAAGGGTCGGTGGCCGTGCGCGAAGGCCAGCGGGTCGAGACTGGCACCCGCATCGCGCGTTCCGGCAACACCGGCAACAGCACCGGCCCGCACCTGCACTTCGTGGTGCAGCGCAACGTGGGCCTAGCCATCGAGTCGATCCCGTTCGACTTCTCCCAGCCGGTCAACAGCCTGCCGAACTTCGCCGTGGGTGGGGAGTAGCCGCTGGCTACCCCCCAAAGCATGATCCGGCAGGCTGGTATCGCCTAGAGGCTTAGAACGCCAGACCAACCTTCAGGCCGACCTGCTCCTGCTTGAGCTTGCTGTTCTCGGCGAGCTCGCTGTTGCTGTCGAGTTCGTAGCGGGTCTGGGTGTAGTACAGGCTGGTGCTGATCGGCATGTTGTTGATGCCCTTGTTCCACAGCACGGTCAGCTCGCCGTAGGGGTTGACCTTGTCCTTGAGGTCAACAGTGTCGCTTTCCCCGCCGACTTTCAGTTTGCTGTCGGCTTCGATGGAATAGCGAGCGCCCACTTCCAGGCGCACGGTGTAGTCCGGCGTCAGGTAGTTATAGCCAACACCGGCTTTGGCGAAGGGCGAGCGCGTGGTCAGCTTGACGTCTTCGTCGCCGGACAGGCCGAGATCGACGTCATCTTGCTCGATGCGGCCCCAGTCGTAACCGCCACCAACGATCAGGTCGACATAGTTGTTGGTGCTCAGCGCCGCACGCAGGCCGAGATCCAGGTCGGCGCGAGCTGAGAGATACTCGACGTCGTCCTTGTCACGGTACTGACCTTCGATGCCCAGCTGGTAGATGAATCCTTCCTGGCCGGTCAGCTTGTTGCCGAAGGTGTAGTACAGACCGCCTTGATTCAGACGCTCCTTGTCGCTCTCGTCGTTCACGGTCAGCTTGTACTGATTGTGCGAGCCGATGACGCCGATGGTTGAAATCGGGCCGGTTGCGGACTGAGCGAACGCTTGGGAAGTGCCAGCCAGGCAAAGGGCCAAGGCAGCGGTAGTAGTAGTCAAACCATTGATGCGCATTTAGGTAGCTCCATCGTTTCGATGAGAATCGGGTAGCGGGATTAAGCGTCCGCCTAATCCCGTGGACCGGTACTACCTGTAAAAAATTCTGCACTATGCGATGGACGGTCATAATCCTTGCAGATCAATCACTAGCAGCGGGTACGTAAACAAGAATGTAAGTGGGGATTTAGTCATGTGACTCGCCAGTCACTTAATCCTGAAAGCGGAGTACCTTCGCCAAAACGATCTTCGGTCCGCGCATTTTCTTGATGACGATCTGCAGGCCTTCGACCTGCAACACTTCATCTTCGTCGGGAACGCGCTTGAGCGTTTCGTAGACGAGTCCGGCCAGGGTCTCGGCCTCCACATGATCGAGGTCGATGTCCAGCAGGCGCTCCAGCTTGAACAGCGGCGTGTCGCCACGCACCAGCAGCTTGCCGGGCTGGTAGGCGAGAACCCCGCGTTCGGTCTTGCGGTGCTCGTCCTGGATGTCGCCGACCAGCACTTCCAGCACATCCTCCATGGTCAGGAAGCCGATCACCTTGTGGTCGCCTTCTTCCACCAGCACGAAATGCGCGCCGCCCTGGCGGAACTGCTCCAGCAGGCTGGCCAGCGGCATGTGCTTGGACACCCGCTCCAGCGGACGCAGCAGCTCGTCCAGGCAGAAATGCTCGGCCAGGCGATCGTCGGCCGCCAGCGCCAGCAGCAGGTCCTTGATGTGCAGCAGGCCGACGTACTCGCCCCTGGCGCTGTCGTAGACCGGATAACGGCTGTACTTGTGGCGACGGATGATTTCCAGGATCTCAGCCAGCGGAGCGTCGTGCTCCAGCTGCAGCAGGTCCTCTCGGGAGTTGGCCCAGTCGACGACCTCCAGTTCACTCATCTCTACCGCCGAGGCCAGCACCTGGATCTGCGGGTTGCTCGGGTCGCGGGCGCGGTTGGAGTGCAGGATCAGCTTGAGCTCCTCGCGGCTGTAGTGATGGTCGTGGTGTGCGCCTGGCTCGCCCTGGCCGGCGATGCGCAGGATGGCATTGGCGCTGGCGTTGAGCAGGTAGATCGCCGGGTACATCAGCCAGTAGAACAGGTACAGCGGCACGGCCGTCCATAGCGACAGCAGCTCGGGCTTGCGGATCGCCCAGGACTTGGGCGCCAGCTCGCCGATGACGATGTGCAGGTAGGAAATGATGAAGAACGCCGTGAAGAAGGCGATGCCATGCACCAGTGCCGGCGACTGGATACCGATGCCCGCCAGCAGCGGTTCGAGCAGGTGCGCGAACGCCGGCTCGCCGACCCAGCCGAGACCCAGCGACGCCAGGGTGATGCCGAGTTGGCAGGCGGAGAGGTAAGCATCGAGCTGATTGTGCACGGTACGCAGGATATGTCCGCGCCAGCCATGCCGGCTGGCGATGGCTTCCACCTTGGTGGCGCGCAGCTTGACCATGGCGAACTCGGCGGCGACGAAGAAGCCGTTGAGCAGCACGAGGAACAGAGCGAAGAGGATCAGGCCGAAATCGGCGAAATAGGAAGAGGCGGCGTAACTGGGGGAGGGGTCCATGAAGGGGTCGGGTAGCCAATGATCGCGACAGGATGGCGGCGGCGCAGCGGCTTTTCAAGCGACGAAGCGGGAAATTCCCGCCTCGCCGTCGGCTGGTCGGTCAGCGTCCGGGCACCTGGGCGGTGGGGAAGTGGCAGGAAAAGCAGCTGCCCCGGCCCGGCGCGCTGGTGATGTCCAGACGGCCCTGATGGCGCAGCAGCACGTGCTTGACGATGGCCAGGCCAAGGCCCGTGCCACCGGTGCTGCTGGCGCGGCTCGAGTCGACCCGATAGAAACGCTCGGTCAAGCGTGGCAGATGCTTCTGTTCGATGCCGATGCCGCTGTCCTCGACGCTCAGGTGCGCACCGGCCTCGTCGCCCCACCAGCGCACATGGATGGTGCCGCCGTCGGGGGTGTATTTCACCGCGTTGAAGACCAGGTTGGAGAAAGCGCTGCGCAGTTCCGTCTCGCTGCCCTTGAGCTGCAGCTGCGGATCGGCATCCAGACTGATCAGGTGGGCGCGGGCTCCGGAGAGCGCGCGGGCATCGCTGATGATCGACTGCAGCAGCAATCCGACCGCCACTGGCTGGTTGTCGGTCGGGCGGCTGCTGGTCTCCAGTCGCGCCAGCAACAGCAGGTCGTTGAGCAGGTGCTGCATGCGCCCGGCCTGCTGGTTCATCTGCTGTAGCGCGCGGAGCCAGCGCGGGTTCACCCCCTCGGCATGCTCCAGCAGGGTTTCCAGATAACCCGCGATGACGGTGAGCGGCGTGCGCAGCTCATGGGAGACGTTGGCAACGAAATCCTTGCGCATCTGCTCCAGCTGATGCAGCCGGGTGACATCGCGGACCAGCAGCAGGTGCTCGCGATTGCCGTAGCGGGTGATGTTGAACTGCAGGCGGATGCGATCGTCCACCGGCGAGGCCAGCTCCAGCGGCTGGTCGTAGTTGCCGCTGTCGAAGTACTCCTTGAACGCCGGGTGACGCACCAGATTGCCGATCGGATGGCCGGCATCCTGGGGCTTCTTCAGCCCGAGCAGGCGGTTGGCGGCTGGGTTCCACCACTCCAGGTTGCCATCGCTGTCGAGCATGATCACCGCATCCTTGAGCGCTGCGGTGGACCCCTGGGCGCGATCGATGATGCCCTGCAGCTCGCCTCGCAGGCGCAGGTCGCGGCGCTGCAGCTGGTAGAGGTTGTCGAACACATCGCCCCAGATGCCGGCCGAGTCGGGTGGCGGCTCGTCCGGATCGCTGCGGTGCAGCCAGCGCTGCAGGCGCAGCAGCTGGCGCAGGGTCCAGATGAGGTAACCGCTCAGACCGAGCACCAGTGCCCAGGCATATTCGCCACTGATCAGACCGAGCAGCAGGCAGCCGCCCAGCAACAGCAGCAGGCGGCGAACGAGGGCTCCTTGCCAGTCCTGATTCAAGCGATGTACTCCGAAGAGAACGCGACGGTGCGCGGTTGGGAACGCATGCTAAGGCGGCGCGCTCAGCTCTTGCTGGAGAAACGATAGCCGGTGCCGCGTACGGTCTGCACCAGGTTCTCGTAGGCCTCGCCGAGGGCCTTGCGCAGCCGGCGGATGTGTACGTCCACGGTGCGCTCCTCGACGTAGACATTGCCGCCCCAGACCTGATCGAGCAGCTGGCTGCGGGTGTAGGCGCGTTCCTGGTGGGTCATGAAGAACTGCAGCAGGCGGTATTCGGTCGGGCCCATCTCGGCTGGTTTGCCGTCGATGGTGACGCGGTGGCTGACCGGGTCGAGCAGCAGGCCGCCGATCTCGATGGGCGCCTCGCTGTCCACCGGCGTCGCGCGGCGCAGCACGGCCTTCAGCCGGGCCACCAGTTCGCGTGGCGAAAAGGGCTTGGTGATGTAGTCGTCGGCGCCGACCTCCAGGCCCTGGATCTTGTTGTCCTCTTCGCCTTTGGCGGTGAGCATGATGATCGGCGTGTCGGCGGTCAGCTCGTCGCGCTTGAGCCGTCGCGCCAGTTCGATGCCCGATGTGCCGGGCAGCATCCAGTCGAGCAGGATCAGGTCCGGTTTGCGGTCGATGATCAGCGCGTGGGCCTGTTGGGTGTTTTCCGCTTCGAGACAGTCATAGCCGGCCATTTCCAGGGCGACGACGATCATCTCCCGAATCGGCGCCTCGTCATCGACGATCAGTATGCTCTTGCCATTCATGGTCACGCCTCGGGTCCGTTCTTGTCGCTCGGCATTAGATAACGGAAATATTGCAGCCATGTGACAGGCAGACGGCAAGCCGGAGCAAGAAAGATTGCCTTCGATAGTGGCGTTTTGCTCAGGCCTTCGTCGCGTAATCCAGCACGATGCCGGCGAGAATCGCCAGGCCCGCCCAATGATTGTGCAGGAACGCCTTGAAGCAGGCTTGTGGCTTGCGCGAGGCTGTCTTCCAGTATTCCCAGGCGAAGCAGCCGGCTGCGACCACCAGCCCCAGGTGGAACCACTGGCCCAGCTCGAAACGCACTCCGGCGAGGATCAGGCAGAACAGCGCCAGCCCCTGCAGGGTGACGATGATGATGCGGTCCGCTTCACCGAAGAGGATGGCGGTGGACTTGATGCCGATCTTCAGGTCGTCTTCGCGATCGGCCATGGCGTAGTAGGTGTCGTAGGCCACCGTCCACAGCAGGTTGGCGATGAACAGCAGCCAGGCTTCCGGCGGCAGGCTGCCGGTCTCGGCGGTGAAGGCCATCGGCATGCCCCACGAGAATGCCGCGCCGAGCACCACCTGAGGGTAAAACGTGTAGCGCTTCATGAACGGGTAGCAGGCGGCCAGCGCCAGCGCGCCGAAGGACAGATAGACAGTGGTTGCGTTGGTCAGCAGCACCAGCACGAAGCTCAGTCCCACCAGGATGGCGAACAGCGTCCAGGCCTCCCGCGAACTGACCCGGCCGGCGGCCATGGGGCGCGCCTGGGTGCGCTGCACGTGGCCATCGAAGTTGCGATCGGCGAAATCGTTGACCACGCAGCCGGCGGCGCGCATCAGGATCACCCCGGTGATGAAGATGAACAGGTTCTTCGCGCTGGGCACGCCTTCGGCGGCGATCCACAGTGCCCACAGCGTCGGCCACAGCAGCAGATAGGTGCCGATGGGCTTGTCCAGGCGCATCAGCTGGATGAAATCCCAGGCGCGCGGGTGCAGGCGATTGCACGATTGCAGCAACTTCAAATACATCAGCGGCTCTCCTTGGCGAAGGGGGACATGCAGCGGTTCGCTCAGGGTGTGACGGCGGCGGCCTGCCACAGCGCGGGCAGGAACACCTCGGCGACCAGCACGCCGAGTCGATTCTGGCGGAAGCACGAGCGCCGCGCCCAGAGGCCGTCGACACGCTGTGCTTGCGGCAGCCATTGCGCCGGGTAGTGACAGGCTTCGAGCTGCCCGCGGGCGAAGGCCGGGTCGCTGAACAGCAGTTCGCCCAGGGAGCGATTGCCCAGGCTTTGCAGGTCCAGCCCGGCGGCGTCCAGCTGGGCGCGCGCAGCGACGCTGCGGGCGAACACCCAGGGTTGTTCATGCCCGCACAGGTAGACCTCGCGCACCCATCCCTCGCTCGCCTCGGCGACGCCGAGCGCGGCGCACTCGTCGGCGCGCAGGGGCTGCCAGGCCTGGTGCAGGGGAATCACACTGAAGGCGCCATCGGCCAGCTCGGTCAGGCGGCGGGTCAGTGAGCCCTTGTCGACGTATAGCCAGTCGTGCAGGGCGGGGTCGAGCGGGAAGGGCAGGCGGTCGGGGCTCAGCCAGTCTGGATTCGGGGACACGGCGATTCGGGCATGACGGAAAGAGCGGCGAGTCTAGCATGCGCCTGGCTGCCCGGCGGCTGCATGCGTCCCTGTGCCGGCACGCGGCCTGTAGCGGCGCGGGCGGGACGCTACAGGGGTTCAGGTCCAGCCTTCGAGGCGCATGGTGGCGCGCACCAGGCGCTGTTCTTCCTGCTCGATCTCCTTGAGGTTGTCGCGAATGCCGTGGATATGGTCGCGCGCGGCACGCTGGGCCTGCTCGGGCAGGCGTTCGATCACCGCGTGGTAGAGCCGCGAGTGCTGGCGGTCGATCTGTCGTTTCTGCGCCGGCCGGTGATAGAGGTTGTTCACCGAGGCGAACACGGTGCTGAGCATCAGGTCGGTCAGCGACTGCAGCGTATGCACCAGTACCGGGTTGTGCGAGGCCTCGCAGATGGCCAGGTGGAAGGCATGGTCCAGGCGCGCGTGTTCACGCGGGTCGGCACCCTGCTCGCTGGCGTGGGCGGCGAGCATCTCCTCGTAGCGCCGACGCAGCAGGACGAAATCCGCGTCGGTGCCGCGCAAGGCCGCCAGCCGTGCCGATTCGCTTTCCAGCAGCGCGCGCACTTCCAGCAGGTCGTAGAGGGTGCGCGGCTGCGAGTTGAACAGGTGCATCAATGGGCTGGCGTCGTGGTTGCCGGACAGCTCGGCGACGAAGGAGCCGCGGCCCTGGGAGGTCTCGATGATGCCGCGCCCGCGCAAAACGCGCAGGCCCTCGCGCAGTGCCGAGCGGGAGATGCCGAGCTTCTCGCACAGGCGGCGCTCGGAGGGCAGCGCCTGGCCGACCTTGAGCACGCCGTCGACGATCAGCCGTTCGATGCGCTCGGCCACCACGTCGGCGACTTGACGGCGGTCATTGTTGGGTTCGTTCGACATGCCATTTCTCCAGCTGGTAGGACCAGTTGGCGGGCAGTTTACCTCGAATGCTGAAAAGCACCTAACGGCGCGGTCTGGAGGGGCTTCAGGTAGTGCTTTGAACGGGATGACTACAAAAAACTGGTAGGACCAGTTGGTGCGGGCATGGACGGCTCGCGGCCATCGGCGCTAAAGATGCGTCATTCCACCGCAGCTGCCCGCGCTGGCGGTGACTCACGAAAGCGGAACCTGCCATGAACATTCTCTACGACGAACGCGTCGATGGTGCGTTGCCCAAGGTCGACAAGGCCGCCCTGCTGGCCGCGCTGCAGGCGCAGTTGCCCGATCTGGACATCCTCCACCGCAGCGAGGACCTCAAGCCCTACGAGTGCGATGGGCTGTCCGCCTATCGCACCACGCCGCTGCTGGTGGTGCTGCCCGAGCGCATCGAGCAGGTCGAGACGCTGCTCAAGCTCTGCCATCAGCGCGGCGTTCCGGTAGTCGCTCGCGGCGCCGGTACCGGGCTGTCCGGCGGTGCGCTGCCGCTGGAGCAGGGCATCCTGCTGGTGATGGCGCGCTTCAACAAGATTCTCGAAGTGGACCCGGCCGGTCGTTTCGCCCGCGTCCAGCCCGGTGTACGCAACCTGGCGATCTCCCAGGCCGCGGCCCCCTACGAGCTGTACTACGCGCCGGACCCCTCGTCGCAGATCGCCTGTTCGATTGGCGGCAACGTCGCCGAGAACGCCGGCGGCGTGCACTGCCTGAAGTACGGCCTGACCGTGCACAACCTGCTCAAGGTGGACATCCTCACCGTCGAAGGCGAGCGCATGACGCTCGGTTCCGACGCGCTGGATTCGCCGGGCTTCGACCTGCTGGCGCTGTTCACCGGCTCCGAAGGCATGCTCGGCATCGTCACCGAAGTCACGGTCAAGCTGCTACCCAAGCCGCAGGTGGCCAAGGTGCTGCTGGCCGCCTTCGACTCGGTTGAAAAGGCCGGTCGTGCGGTGGGCGACATCATCGCCGCCGGCATCATCCCCGGTGGCCTGGAAATGATGGACAACCTGTCGATCCGCGCCGCCGAGGACTTCATCCACGCCGGCTACCCGGTGGATGCCGAGGCGATCCTGCTCTGCGAGCTGGATGGCGTGGAAGCCGACGTGCACGACGACTGCGCGCGCGTCAGCGAAGTGCTCAAGCTGGCCGGCGCCACCGAAGTGCGCCTGGCCAAGGACGAAGCCGAGCGCGTTCGCTTCTGGGCCGGGCGCAAGAATGCCTTCCCGGCGGTTGGACGTATCTCGCCGGATTACTACTGTATGGACGGCACCATCCCGCGCCGCGAGCTGCCCGGCGTGCTCAAGGGCATTTCCGATCTGTCCGAGCAGTTCGGCCTGCGCGTGGCCAACGTGTTCCACGCCGGCGACGGCAACATGCACCCGCTGATCCTCTTCGATGCCAACCAGCCCGGTGAGCTGGAACGCGCCGAAGACCTGGGCGGCAAGATTCTCGAGTTGTGCGTGAAGGTGGGCGGCAGCATCACCGGCGAGCACGGCGTCGGCCGCGAGAAGATCAACCAGATGTGTTCGCAGTTCAACGCCGACGAGCTGACGCTGTTCCATGCGGTGAAGGCGGCCTTCGACCCGAGCGGCCTGCTCAACCCCGGCAAGAACATCCCGACCCTGCATCGCTGCGCCGAATTCGGCCGCATGCACATCCACAACGGCCAGCTGCCTTTCCCCGAACTGGAGCGTTTCTGATGTCCGTAATCGCCAACGACGCCAGCGCGCTGTTGCTGGACCAGGTCAACCAGGCGCTCGCCGCCAAGACCCCGCTGCGCATCCAGGGCAGCGGCAGCAAGGCCTTCCTCGGCCGCGCGGCCGAGGGTCAGCTGCTCGACGTGCGCGAGCACCGCGGCATCGTCAGCTACGACCCCACCGAGCTGGTAGTGACAGCGCGTGCCGGTACGCCGCTCGCCGAACTCGAGGCCACGCTGGACGAGGCCGGGCAAATGTTGCCTTGCGAGCCGCCGCACTTTGGCGAAGGCGCCACCGTCGGCGGCATGATCGCCGCCGGGCTGTCCGGGCCGCGTCGCCCGTGGAGCGGTTCGGTGCGCGATTTCGTGCTCGGCTCGCGGGTCATCACCGGCCAGGGCAAGCACCTGCGTTTCGGCGGCGAGGTGATGAAGAACGTCGCCGGCTACGACCTGTCGCGCCTGATGGCCGGCAGCTTCGGCTGCCTCGGCGTGCTCACCGAAGTCTCGCTCAAGGTACTGCCCAAGCCACGCCTGTGCACCAGCCTGCGTCTGGAAATCGATCTCGAACGTGCGCTGCTCAAGCTCGCCGAATGGGGCCAGCAGCCGGTACCGATCAGCGCCGCCAGCCATGACGGCAAGGCCCTTTACCTGCGCCTGGAAGGTGGCGAAGGGTCGGTCAATGCCGCGCGCGAACGCATCGGCGGCGAGGATCTCGACCCTGGCTACTGGAACGAGCTGCGCGAGCAGCGCCTGGCCTTCTTCGCCGACCCGCGCCCGCTGTGGCGCCTGTCGCTGCCGAACAACACGCCAGCCGTGGCGTTGCCGGGCGACCAGCTGGTGGACTGGGCCGGTGCCCAGCGCTGGCTGAAGTCCGACGCCGATGCGGTGACCATCCGCGGCATCGCCATCGAGGTCGGCGGCCACGCCACCTGCTTTACCGCAGGCGCCACGAGCAATCCGTTCCAGCCGCTGTCGGCGCCGCTGTTGCGCTATCACCGCCAGCTCAAGGCCGCGCTGGATCCGCAGGGGATCTTCAACCCCGGCCGCATGTATTCCGAGGTCTGACGACGTATGCAAACGAATCTGAGCGAAGCCGCGAAAAAACTGCCGCGCGCCGAGGAAGCGGAAAGCATCCTGCGCTCCTGCGTGCACTGTGGCTTCTGCAACGCCACCTGCCCGACCTACCAGCTGCTGGGCGACGAGTTGGACGGCCCGCGCGGGCGGATCTACCTGATGAAGCAGATGCTCGAGGGCGGTGAGGTGACCGAGAGCACCCAGCTGCACCTGGACCGCTGCCTGACCTGCCGCAACTGCGAGACCACCTGCCCGTCCGGGGTGAAGTACCACAACCTGCTGGACATCGGCCGCGACTTCATCGAGCAGCAGGTGCAGCGCCCGTTGGGCGAGCGCGTCGTGCGCGGCGGCCTGCGTACGGTGATCCCGCGACCGGGCCTGTTCAAGGCACTGCTGGGTGCCGGCAATGCGCTCAAGCCGTTGATGCCGGCCTCGCTGAAGGATCACCTGCCGCGCGAGATCCGCCCGGCCAAGCCACGCCCGCAGGTGATGCACAGCCGTCGCGTGCTGATGCTCGAAGGCTGCGTGCAGCCGAGCCTGTCGCCGAACACCAACGCCGCCGCTGCACGGGTGCTCGACCGCCTGGGCATCAGCGTCAGCCCGGCGCGTGAGGCCGGCTGTTGCGGTGCGGTGGACTACCACCTCAACGCCCAGGAGGCCGGCCTGGACCGCGCGCGGCGCAATATCGACGCCTGGTGGCCGGCCATCGAGGCCGGTGCCGAAGCCATCGTGCAGACGGCCAGCGGCTGCGGCGCCTTCGTCAAGGAATACGGCCATCTGCTCAGGGACGACCCGGCCTACGCGGCCAAGGCCGCCCGTGTCAGCGAGCTGGCCAAGGACCTGGTCGAAGTGCTGCGCAGTGCCGAACTGGAAAAGCTCGACGTGCGTGCCGACAAGCGCATGGCCTTTCACTGCCCGTGCACCCTGCAGCACGCACAGAAGCTCGGCGGCGCGGTCGAAGACGTGCTCACCCGTCTGGGCTACCAGCTCACTGCGGTGCCCGATGCGCACCTGTGCTGCGGCTCGGCCGGCAGCTATTCGATCACCCAGCCGGAGATTTCCCACCAGCTGCGCGACAACAAGCTCAACGCGCTGGAGAGCGGCAAGCCGGAAGTGATCGTCACCGCCAACATCGGTTGCCAGACCCACCTCGATGGCGCCGGCCGCACGCCGGTCAAGCACTGGATCGAAGTGGTCGAGGAATCGATGCAGTAGCAATGCCTCATGGTTCGGCCGCCCAGACAGGGCGGCCAACGAACAACCGAAATACGAAGACAGGAGAATCGAGATGAAAAGCAAAGCCGTACTGAGCCAGACCGAAGTCGCCACCATCCTCGCCGCCGCCCGTGCCGAAGCGCAGGCCAACGGCTGGGCCGTGACCATCGTCGTCGCCGACGACGGCGGCCATCCGCTGGCGCTGGAGCGTCTGGACGGCTGCGCGCCGATCGCCTCCTACATCGCCACCGAGAAGGCCCGCAGCTCGGCCCTCGGCCGCCGCGAAACCAAGGGCTATGAAGACATGGTCAACAACGGCCGCACTGCCTTCCTCTCCGCGCCGGTGGTCTGCTCGCTGGAAGGCGGCGTGCCGGTGGTGGTCGACGGCCACGTCATCGGTTCGGTCGGCGTATCCGGCGTGACCGCCGCGCAGGACGCCCAGATCGCCAAGGCCGGCGTCGCCGCCCTGGCCAACTGAACAGACAAGGAGAACGACAGATGACCGAGCGTGTAACCCTGGGCCGCCTGCAGGTCGCGGCCAATCTGCAGCGATTCATCGAAGACGAAGTCCTGCCGGGCACCGGTATCGAAGCCGCCGCCTTCTGGCAGGGGCTGGACACCCTGGTCCACGACCTGGCACCGAAGAACCGTGAGCTGCTTGCCGAGCGCGATCGCATGCAGGTCGAGCTGGACAGCTGGCACAAGGCCAATCCGGGCCCGATCAAGGACATGGCGGCCTACCGCGCCTTCCTCGAGTCCATCGGCTACCTGCTGCCGGTGCCGGGTGAGGTGAAGATCGAGACGGCCAACGTCGATAGCGAGATCGCCACCCAGGCCGGCCCGCAGCTGGTGGTGCCGATCATGAACGCGCGCTATGCGCTGAACGCCGCCAACGCCCGCTGGGGCTCGCTGTACGATGCGCTCTACGGCACCGACGCCATCTCCGAAGAGGGCGGTGCGCAGAAGGGCCCGGGCTACAACGAAGTCCGTGGCGCCAAGGTCATCGCCTATGCGCGCACCTTCCTCGATCAGGCCGCGCCGCTGTCCGAAGGCAGCCACGCCGACGCCACCGCCTATCGCGTGCAGGACGGCCAGCTGAAGGTCACCCTGGAGAACGGCAGTGTCACCGGCCTCAAGCAGTCAGAGAAGTTCGTCGGCTTCCAGGGCGAAGCGGTCGAGCCGAAGGCCGTGCTGCTGAAGAACAACGGCCTGCACATCGAGATCCAGATCGACCCGAACAGCCCGATCGGCCAGACCGATGCCGCCGGCGTGAAGGACCTGCTGATCGAGTCCGCGGTTTCCACCATTCTCGACTGCGAAGATTCGGTCGCCGCGGTGGATGCCGACGACAAGGTGCTGGCCTACCGCAACTGGCTGGGCATCGTGCAGGGTACCCTCAGCGAGGAAGTGGCCAAGGGCAGCTCGAGCTTCGTCCGCCGCCTGAATCCGGACCGCGAATACAGCGCGCCCAACGGCGGCGAGCTGAAGCTGCACGGCCGCTCGCTGCTGTTCATTCGCAACGTCGGGCACCTGATGACCAACCCGGCGATCCTGCTGGAAGACGGCCGCGAGATTCCCGAAGGGATCATGGACGGCGTGTTCACCAGCCTGATCGCCAAGCATGATCTGGCGCGCAAGGGCAACTCGCGCACCGGCAGCGTCTACATCGTCAAGCCGAAGATGCACGGGCCGAAGGAAGTCGCCTTCGCCGACGAATTGTTCGGTCGCGTCGAGGACCTCATCGGTGTGCCGCGCTACACCCTGAAGATGGGCATCATGGACGAGGAGCGCCGTACCAGCGCCAACCTCAAGGCCTGCATCGCCGCGGCCAAGCACCGCGTGGCGTTCATCAACACGGGCTTCCTTGACCGTACCGGCGACGAGATGCACACCTGCATGGAAGCCGGGCCGGTGCTGCGCAAGGGCGACATGAAATCCACCCCGTGGATCCAGTCCTACGAGCGCAACAACGTACTGGTCGGCCTGGCCTGCGGCCTGCGCGGCAAGGCGCAGATCGGCAAGGGCATGTGGGCCATGCCGGACCTGATGGCGGCCATGCTCGAGCAGAAGATCGGCCATCCGAAGTCCGGCGCCAACACCGCCTGGGTGCCTTCGCCCACCGGCGCCACCCTGCATGCGCTGCATTACCACCAGGTGAACGTGCAGGCCGTGCAGAGCGAGCTGGAAAAGGTCGACCTGGCCGCCGAGCGCGAGCAGCTGCTCAACGATCTGCTGACCATCCCGGTGGTCGCCGAAGACAAGTGGAGCGCGGAGGAGAAGCAGCAGGAGCTGGACAACAACTGCCAGGGCATCCTCGGCTACGTGGTGCGCTGGGTCGAGCAGGGCGTCGGTTGCTCCAAGGTGCCGGACATCCACAACGTCGGCTTGATGGAAGACCGCGCCACCCTGCGCATCTCCAGCCAGCACATCGCCAACTGGCTGCACCACGGCGTGGTCAGCCGCGAGCAGGTGCAGGAAACCCTGGAGCGCATGGCCAAGGTGGTCGACCAGCAGAATGCCGGCGATCCGCTCTATCGCGCCATGTCCAGCGACTACACTCAGTCGATCGCCTTCCAGGCGGCGTCCGATCTGGTGTTCAAGGGCCGCGAGCAGCCGTCCGGTTATACCGAGCCGCTGCTGCACCAGTGGCGCCAGCGCTTCAAGGCCGCCCAGAGCTGATGAACAGGGGGAACCGCGTGCGGCCGGAGGTTCGGCCCCCGCGGTGAGGACAGGAGCCCCAGGCGTCCAACGGCGCCCGGGGCTTTCGAGCATGAGCGGCACGGCTTCGGCCGGGCCGTCGGGAAGCGCACCGCGTGGCTGCGCTTCATGCGAAGCACCGGGCACGCCCGGACACAATAGAAGTGGTTCACAACAAAAAACGCAGGGACCCAACAAATGAGTCAAACACTACTGTCCATCCTGGCCTTCGTGCCGCTGGTGCTGGCGGGTGTGCTGCTGATCGGCTTTCGCTGGCCGGCCAAGTACGCCATGCCGCTGGTTTTCGTCCTCACTGCGCTGATCGGCCTGCTGGCCTGGGACATGACCCTCAACCGGGTCATCGCCTCGACCTTCCAGGGCCTGATCCTCACCGCGGCGATCCTCTGGATCATCTTCGGTGCGATCCTGCTGCTCAACACGCTGAAACATTCCGGGGGGATCAGTTCGATTCGGCGTGGCTTCTCCAACATCAGCCCTGACCGTCGTGTCCAGGTGCTGATCGTCGCCTGGCTGTTCGGCTGCTTCATCGAGGGGGCCTCGGGCTTCGGTACGCCAGCGGCGGTGGCGGCACCGCTGATGGTGGCGCTGGGCTTCCCGGCGTTGGCGGCGGTGGTGATGGGGATGATGGTGCAGTCCACGCCGGTGTCCTTCGGTGCGGTGGGCACGCCGATTCTGGTGGGTGTCGGTGCCGGCCTGGACAAGACCGGCATCAGCGAGCAGCTGGCGGCGGTGGGCAGTAACTGGGAGGTGTTCTTCCACCTGATCTTCTCGCGCGTCGCGATCATTCATGCGCTGTGCGGGATTCTCATGCCGCTGATCATGGTCAGCATCATGACCCGCTACTTCGGCCGCAACAAATCCTGGACCGAAGGCCTGGCAATCGCACCGTTCGCGGTGTTCACCGGCCTGGCCTTCGTCATCCCGTATGCCGCGGCCGGTGTGTTCCTCGGGCCGGAATTCCCGTCGATGATCGGTGCGCTGGTCGGTCTGGCCATCGTCGTGCCCGCGGCCAAGGCCGGTTTCCTGCTGCCGAAGGACAGCTGGGATTTTGCCCCGGCGAGCGAGTGGCCATCCGAGTGGATGGGCAAGATCGAGATGAAGATCGAGGACGTCGCCGGCAAGACGCCGATTTCCGTGCCGATGGCCTGGGCGCCGTACCTGATCCTGGCCGGCTTGCTGGTGGCCTCGCGGGTGTTCCCGGACTTCAAGGCCTTGCTGATGTCGCTGTCGTTCGGCTGGAAGGACATTCTCGGTGAGACTGGCGTCTCCGGCACGCTGGAGCCGCTGTACCTGCCCGGTGGCATTCTCTGCATCGTGGTGCTGATCACCTTCTTCCTGCATCGCATGAGCGCGCGGGAACTGGGCGCGGCGATCTCCGAGTCGAGCAAGACCCTGCTCGGCGCGGGCTTCGTGCTGATCTTCACCATCCCGATGGTGCGCATCCTGATCAACTCGGGCGTGAACGGCTCCGACCTGGTGTCCATGCCGGTGGCCATGGCGCAGCTGGTGGCCAACAGCGTGGGTGATGTCTATCCGTTCTTCGCGCCGGCGGTCGGTGCGCTGGGCGCCTTCATCGCCGGTTCCAACACCGTGTCCAACCTGATGCTGTCGCAGTTCCAGTTCAACACCGCGGGCCTGCTGGGGCTGTCCGGTGCGCTGATGGTGGCGCTGCAGTCGGTCGGTGCGGCGGCGGGCAACATGATCGCCATCCACAACGTGGTGGCGGCCTCGGCCACCGTCGGCCTGCTCGGTCGCGAAGGGATCACCCTGCGCAAGACCATGCTGCCAACCCTGTACTACCTCATCCTGGCCGGCACCATCGGCCTGATCGGGTTCTACGTGATGGGCATCAGCGATCCGCTGGTGGGTGCCGCAGGCTAAGCCTGGCGGTAGTTTGACGGGCGGCCCAGGCCGCCCGTTTTCATTTGTGCAGTTGGTGCGGCGCGCCGTTCTGGTATAGCGTGCGTCGCAGTCGACGGAACATCGAGGTTACCCATGAAGAAATGGCAATGTGTGGTGTGCGGCTACATCTATGACGAAGCGCTGGGCGTGCCGGAAGAGGGCATCGCCCCCGGCACAGCCTGGGAAGATGTGCCGGAAGACTGGGTCTGCCCCGATTGCGGCGTCGGCAAGCTGGACTTCGAAATGATCGCCATCGGCTGATTCCGTTTCGCCAACCTACCCCATGAGGACCTGACGTGAGCGCACCCGTAGTCATCATCGGCACCGGCCTGGCCGGTTACAACCTGGCGCGGGAGTTCCGCAAGCTGGACCCGCAGACGCCGCTGTTGCTGATCACCGCCGACGACGGTCGTTCCTATTCCAAACCACTGCTGTCCACTGGTTTCGCCGCCAACAAGGACGCCGACAGCCTGGGTATGGCCACCGCCGGGGCCATGGCTGAGCAGCTGAACGCGGAGATTCGCACGCACACCCGCGTCACCCGTCTGGACCCGGCGCACCGCCGTGTCTGGATCGGCAACGAGCCGGTGCCATACCGGGATCTGGTGCTGGCCTGGGGCGCGCAGACGATCCGTGTGCCGGTGGAGGGCGATGCGGCGGATGCGGTCTATCCGATCAACGACCTGCACGACTATGGACGCTTCCGTGCCGCTGCCGCCGGCAAACGCCGCGTGCTGATCCTCGGCGCCGGGTTGATCGGCTGCGAGTTCGCCAACGACCTGCTGCAGGGCGGCCACGAGGTGGATCTGGTCGCCCCCAGCGAGCAGGTCATGCCGGGCCTGCTGCCGCTGCAGGCCGCCGAGGCGGTGAAGCGCGGCCTGGAGGGCATCGGCGCGCGCTTTCATCTCGGGGCCACGCTGGAGCTCCTGCAGCGCAGCACCGACGGCCTGCAGGCGACCCTGTCCGACGGCTCGCAGCGGGCCTGCGATCTGGTGGTCAGTGCCGTCGGCCTGCGCCCACGTACCGAGCTGGCCGCCGAGGCGGGGCTTGAGGTCAAGCGCGGCATCGTCGTCGATCGCCTGCTCAAGACCTCGGCGGAGCACGTCTATGCCCTGGGCGATTGCGCCGAGGTGGAAGGGCTCAGCCTGCTCTACGTGATGCCGCTAATGGCCGGCGCACGGGCCTTGGCTAAAACGCTGTTTGGCAATCCGACCTTTGTCAGTTATGGCCCCATGCCGGTAACCGTGAAGACCCCGGCCTGTCCGGTAGTGGTCTCGATGCCCGCCGTGGGCAGTGCCGGCAGCTGGTCCGTCGAGGCCCGGGGCAACGACGTCAAGGCGCTCTATCTCGGGGCTTGCGGGGAGTTGCTCGGCTACGCGTTGACCGGCGCGGCGGTGCAGGAGCGACTGGCGCTGAACAAGCAGTTGCCACCGGTATTGGCGGAACTACCGCAAATTCTGTCGCTAAAGTCCCCCAACTGAGCTTGCAGGGCGTCCGCGGGGACTGGCGCAGGTGCTAGCGCCGTGCCATTCTCCATGGGTCTGCCCCAGCCTAGAGCTGTTGCAGCGCCTTTAGCGCTGTTCTTGTGAACAGTACGGACACAACAACAAAAACGTCTCAGAGGCTCCCAATGCGTAAACCGGAACTCGCCGCAGCCATTGCCGAGAAGGCTGATCTGTCCAAGGACCAGGCCAATCGCGTACTCAACGCCGTGCTGGATGAAATCACCAATGCGCTGAACCGCAAGGACAGCGTCACCCTGGTCGGTTTCGGCACCTTCGTTCAGCGCCACCGTGGCGCCCGCACCGGGAAAAACCCGCAGACCGGGCAACCGGTCACCATCAAGGCCAGCAATACCGTCGCGTTCAAACCGGGCAAGATGCTCAAAGACGCAGTCAACTGACGCTGCGCCGACCCGGAGCCGATCGGCTCCGGGTAAACCTGACCGACCGGTCTTCCCCGGACCTGTTCGTACCCGTCCTTCCCCCCGCCGACCAAGCCACTACAATGCGGCCTTCCTCTCGTACCGGTCGGGACAACACGTCATGAAATTCCGCTTTCTGCTTTGGATGCTGGGCCGCCTGATGGCCAAGGCCAGCCGCACCAATCCCGAGTTCCAGCAGCAGCTGGGCGACAAGGACCTGAGCTTCCAGCTGCACACCCTGGATGGCAAGGTCGCCCGCCACTTCGTGGTGAAGGACCAGCGCGTCACCAGCAAGCGCGGCCCGGCGCCTGAGCCGGCGTTCTCCCTGGGGTTCAAGGATGCCGCCTATGGCTTCGCTACCATGACGGCGAAGAACAAGCAGCTGGCGTTCATGCAGGGGATTCAGAACAAGGACATCCAGATCCAGGGGAATCCGGCGCTGGTGATGTGGTTCCAGGGGCTGACCAAATACCTGAAGCCGAAAAAGAAGAAGTAGTGTCGCCCTGAGCCCGCGATTCGGCGCGCTCATTTCTGGATGTCCGGCACCCGGCTCGTCAGAGCCAAGCCTGCACGCCACCTGTGGTGGAAAACGCTGCGCGGCTTCCACCCTGCCGCCTTCCCGGTGCCAGATTCCTACACCTTCCTACGTTCCCTCCCGCCAAACCTTCGCCTCATCCTTCAGCCAGTCCCGAAACGCCACCAGCCCCGCCGACTCCACCTTGCGCTCCGGAATCATCAGGTAGTACGCCCGCGTCTCGCTGCGATAGGCGTGGGGATGCGCCAGCACCAGCCGCCCCTCGGCCAGTTCCCGCTGGATCAGGAACGGCGGAATCAGCGCTACCCCCATGCCGTGCTCGGCCGCCTGCGCCAGCATGGAGAACAGCTCCAGCCGCGGGCCGGTCATGTCGCGGGCGACTTTCAACCCCAGTGAATCGAACCACTGCCGCCAGGCATAGGGTCGGGTGGTCTGCTGAAGCAGCGGCAGGTGGGCCAGGGCTTGGGTCGTGAACGGCTGACCGTCGCGCAGCAGGGCGGGGCTGCAGACTGGCTGCAGGTCCTCGGGCATCAGGTAGTGCGCCTCGGTACCGGACCAGTCGGCATCGCCGAAGTAGATGGCAGCATCGAACTCGGTATCGGCAAAGAGAAAGGGCCGGGTGCGGTTGGTCAGGTTCACCGTGATTTCCGGATGCAGCGCCTGGAAATGCCTGAGGCGCGGCACCAGCCACTGGGTGCCGAAGGTCGGCACCACGGCCAGCTCCAGGCTCATGGCGCCCTGCTGGCCCATCACCGACAGCGTGTCGCGCTCCACCGCGTCCAGCTGCGCTGCGATGCGGCGGGCGTAGGACTGGCCGGCGGCGGTGAGCTTCACGCCGCGCCGCGAACGACGGAACAGCGCCAGGCCGAGGAATTCCTCCAGCCCGCCGATCTGCCGGCAGATCGCGCTCTGGGTCAGTGCCAGCTCGTCGGCCGCGCGGGTGAAGCTCTCGTGGCGGGCAGCGGCCTCGAAGGCGATCAGCGCGGCGGTGCTGGGAATCTTGCGGCGCATTATGCAAAGACCTCACGGGATAAGCCTGACGATGGCCAATGAGCTTATCTCGGAGTGAGTGAAACGCACAGTTTGGTGCGAAATCCTCGTTTGCGACGCACCGTTGCGGCGCCTAGGATCAGCTCATCCCGCCCCGCGCCCGCGGTGCCGAAGACAACAAGAGGAGCCTCCCGAATGGCCGGCAAAGCAAGCTTCAACTGGATCGACCCGCTGCTGCTCGACCAGCAGCTGACCGAGGAAGAGCGCATGGTGCAGGCCAGCGCCGCGCAGTTCGCCGCCGACAAGCTGGCGCCGCGGGTGCTGGAAGCCTTCCGCCATGAGCGCACCGATCCGGCGATCTTTCGCGAGATGGGCGAGACCGGTCTGCTCGGCGCGACCATTCCGGAAGCCTACGGCGGCAGCGGGCTGAACTACGTGTGCTACGGCCTGATCGCCCGCGAGGTCGAGCGCATCGATTCGGGCTACCGCTCGATGATGAGCGTGCAGTCCTCGCTGGTGATGGTGCCGATCTTCGAGTTCGGCAACGAGGCGACCAGGCAGAAGTACCTGCCCAAGCTGGCCAGCGGCGAATACATCGGCTGCTTCGGCCTCACCGAGCCGAACCACGGCTCCGACCCTGGCTCGATGGTCACCCGGGCGAAAAAGGTCGACGGCGGCTATCGCCTATCCGGCAGCAAGATGTGGATCACCAACAGCCCGATCGCCGATGTCTTCGTGGTCTGGGCCAAGGATGACGCCGGCGAGATTCGCGGCTTCGTGCTGGAAAAGGGCTGGGAAGGGTTGTCCGCCCCGACGATTCACGGAAAAGTCGGCCTGCGCGCCTCGATCACCGGCGAGATCGTCATGGACAACGTGTTCTGCCCGGAAGAGAACGCCTTCCCCGACGTGCGCGGGCTGAAGGGCCCGTTCACCTGCCTGAACAGTGCCCGCTACGGCATCAGCTGGGGCGCGCTGGGCGCCGCCGAGTTCTGCTGGCACACCGCGCGCCAGTACGTGCTCGACCGCCAGCAGTTCGGCCGGCCGCTGGCGGCCAACCAGCTGATCCAGAAGAAACTGGCCGACATGCAGACCGAGATCACCCTGGCCCTGCAGGGTTGCCTGCGCCTCGGCCGCATGAAGGACGAGGGCACCGCCGCGGTGGAAATCACCTCGATCATGAAGCGCAACAGCTGCGGCAAGGCACTCGACGTGGCGCGCATGGCGCGCGACATGATGGGCGGCAATGGCATCAGCGACGAGTTCGGCGTGGCCCGGCACCTGGTCAACCTGGAGGTGGTGAACACCTACGAGGGTACCCACGATGTGCATGCACTGATCCTCGGCCGCGCGCAGACAGGCATTCAGGCGTTCTTCTGAAACTGCACCCCTCTCCCAGAAGGAGAGGGTGCTTGCTCCGTCCAATAGCCTTCGAGGTTTCGTCCATGCCCGGCGCCCTGTCCCATATCCGTGTTCTCGACCTGTCGCGCGTGCTCGCCGGGCCCTGGTGCGGGCAGATCCTCGGTGATCTCGGCGCCGAGGTGATCAAGGTCGAGCGCCCTGGCACGGGCGACGATACTCGCCACTGGGGCCCGCCCTATCTCAAGGACCAGCACGGCGAGAACACCTCGGAGGCCGCCTATTACCTGACCGCCAACCGAAACAAGCAGTCGCTGACCGTCGACTTCACCCGGCCCGAGGGCCAGCGCATCATCCGCGAGCTGGTGGCGCAATGCGATGTACTGCTGGAGAACTTCAAGGTCGGCGGGCTGGCCGCCTACGGGCTGGATTACGAAAGCCTGAAGGCGATCAATCCGCGGCTGATCTATTGCTCGATCACCGGTTTCGGCCAGGACGGCCCCTACGCCACACGTGCCGGCTACGACTTCATGATCCAGGGGCTCGGCGGGCTGATGAGCCTGACCGGCCGCAGCGATGCGGAGGAGGGCGCCGGGCCGGTGAAGGTCGGCGTGGCGCTGACCGATATCCTCACCGGTCTGTACGCCACCGTTGGCGTGCTCGCTGCGCTGGCACATCGCGAACGCAGCGGCGAGGGCCAGCATATCGACACGGCGCTGCTCGACGTGCAGGTCGCCTGCCTCGGCAACCAGGCGCTCAACTACCTCACCACCGGCGTGGCGCCCAGGCGCATGGGCAATGCCCATCCGAACATCGTGCCCTATCAGGATTTCCCCACTGCGGACGGCGACATCATCCTCACCGTCGGTAACGACGGTCAGTTTCGCAAGTTCTGCGAGGTGGCCGGGCGTCCCGAGTGGGCGGCTGATGCCCGCTTCGCCACCAATCGCGCGCGCGTTGCCCATCGCGCCGAACTGATTCCGCTGATCCGCCAGGTCACGGTGTTCCGCACCACGGCCGAATGGGTCAGTGCGCTGGAGCAGGCCGGCGTGCCCTGCGGGCCGATCAACGACCTGGCGCAGGTGTTCGCCGACCCACAGGTGCAGCATCGCGGGCTGAGCGTGGAGATGCCGCATCCGCTGGCCGGCCGCGTGCCGCAGGTGGCCAGCCCGCTGCGGCTGTCCGCTTCGCCAGTGGCGTACCGCAACCCGCCGCCGCTGCTCGGCGAGCACAGCGAGGCGCTGTTGCAGCGCCTGCTGGGCATGAACGACGAGCAGATCGCCGGCCTACGCGCGGCCGGAGTGATCTAGCCTGGAGGCTATCTAGCTCAGAAGCCTTCCAGCACGATCTTGCCTTTGGCCTTGCCGCTTTCCAGCAGGGCATGGGCGCGGCGCAGGTTGGCCGCGTTGATGGTGCCGAAGTGCTCGCCGAGGGTGGTGCGCAGCACGCCCAGATCGACCAGCTGGCTGACGCGCTGCAGCAGGTGGTGCTGCTCGATCATGTCCGGCGTCTCGAACAGTGAGCGGGTGAACATCAGCTCCCAGTGCAGCGACAGACTCTTGCGCTTGAGCTTCATCACGTCCAGCGGCTGGGCCGGATCGTCGATCAGCGCCAGGCGGCCCTGGGGCGTCAGTGCCTCGACCAGCTGGTCGAAATGCTGATCGGTCTGGGTCAGGCTGGCGACATGGCTGACGCTGGCGAAACCGGCGCGCTGCAGCTCGGCGTGCAGCGGCTGGCTATGGTCGATGACATGATGGGCGCCGAGTTCGCGGGCCCAGGCCTGGGTTTCCGGGCGCGAGGCGGTGGCGATCACGCTGACCTTCGTGAGCTGACGGGCCAGCTGCAGCATGATCGAACCGACGCCGCCGGCGGCACCGACGATCAGCAGCTGCTGCCCGGCGCCCTGGCCTTCCACCAGTTGCAGGCGTTCGAACAGCAGCTCCCAGGCGGTGATGGCGGTCAGCGGCAGTGCGGCGGCCTCGGCGAAGCTCAGGCTCCGCGGCTTGCGGCCGACGATGCGCTCGTCCACCAGATGGCGTTCGCTGTTGCCGCCGGCGCGGGCGATGGAGCCGGCGTAGAACACCTCGTCGCCGACCTTGAACAGGCTGACTTCGCTGCCCACCCCGACCACCACACCGGCGACGTCCCAGCCCAGCACCTTCGGCTGACCGCCCTCGGGCTGAGTGTTGCGGCGTACCTTGGTATCCACCGGGTTGACCGAAATGGCGCGCACCTCCACCAGCAGGTCACGCGGGCCGGGTAGTGGCTCGGGCAGTTCCACGTCCTGCAGCGCGCGGGGATCGTCGATGGCGAGGGATTCGAAGTAGGCGACCGCTTTCATGCTGTTGCTCCGTATGGATTCGGTTGGGAGGGCATGCTCAGCTATTTGACTCGGCGGAAAAACGGGGTGATAAGCGAGGCTCTTTCAACAGGATTTTGAAAATGCTGCGTATCGACGACCTCCAGCTGTTCGTCCGCACCGCCGACAGCGGTAGCCTTTCCGCGGCCGCGCGCGGGCTCGACGTGTCGCCGGCGGTGGCCAGTGCGGCCTTGAAGCGCCTGGAGGCGAGCCTGGGGGCGCGACTGTTCGCGCGCTCCACCCGCAGCCTGCGCTTGACTGCCGAGGGTGAGGCGTATCTGCTGCATGCCCGGGCAGCACTGGCCAGCCTGCACGAGGGTGCCCAGGCGCTCGCTGGCGGGCGCGAGGCGATCAGCGGCGTGCTGCAGCTGTCGGCGCCGTCCGACTTCGGGCGCAACGTTCTGCTGCCCTGGCTCGACGAATTCCAGGCGAGCCATCCGCAATTGCAGCTGCGCCTGCTGCTGGGCGACGGGTTGACCGACCTGTTCCGCCAGCCGGTGGACCTGGTCCTGCGTTACGGCGAGCCGCAGGATTCGAGCCTGGTGGCGCTACCGGTGGCGGCCGGCAATCGCCGGGTGCTGTGCGCCTCACCGGCCTACCTGCAGCGCCATGGCGCGCCGCAGCGGCTGGACGAACTGGCCGGGCACAACTGCCTGCGCTTCATGCTCGCCGGACGCGTGCACGACCGCTGGTGCTTTCAGGAGGGCCGCCGGGTGCGCACCGTGCAGGTAAGCGGTGATCGGGTCAGCGACGATGCCGACGTGGTGCGACGTTGGGCGCTGGCCGGCGGTGGGCTGGCCTACAAGTCCTGGCTGGATATCGCCGACGACGTGGCCGCGGGCCGTCTACAGGTGTTGTTGCCAGACTGTCTCGGCGAGGCGGCGCCCTTGACCCTGCTCTGCGCCCATCGCGCGCAGTTGAGCAAACCGGTGCGGCTGCTGCATGAACATCTGCAGACGCGTTGCAAGGCGCTGCTGGTGCGCGCGCCCTGGCGGAAGCTGTAGCTCGTTTTGAGCCACAGCCAGGCACGTTCGTTGCCGGCCTGAACTCTTATGGCGTTTGGCTATTCTTATCTGAGTACTGGTTAACACAATGGACAGGCGCATCATGCATACGCAGCGTTTTCGCTACACCTGGCAACTGACGGTTGTCGTCCTCATGTCCTGGCTGCTGGCCGGCTGCGGGATCAACAACATCCCCCGCTATGACGAGCAGGTGAAATCCGCCTGGTCGCAGGTAGAGAACCAATATCAGCGGCGTGCCGACCTGATTCCCAACCTGGTTGAAACGGTCAAGGGCTTCGCTCGTCAGGAGCAGGAAACCCTCACCGCGGTGGTGGAAGCGCGGGCCAAGGCCACGTCGATTCAGGTCGATGCCAGCACCCTGGATGATCCGCAGAAGCTGCAGCAGTTCCAACAGGCGCAGAATCAGCTGACCGGCGCCCTGAGCCGGCTGATGGCGGTATCCGAGCGCTATCCGGAGCTCAAATCCAATCAGAACTTCCTCGCCCTGCAATCGCAGCTCGAAGGCACCGAGAACCGCATTGCGGTGGCCCGGCGTGATTTCATCGCGGCGGTAGAGCGCTATAACACCGAGATCCGCACCTTCCCTGGCCGCATCTGGCACACGCTGATGTACAGCGACATGCCGATTCGCGAGAACTTCGAGGCGACGGCCGAGAACGCCGAGCAGGCGCCGCAAGTGCAGTTTCAATGACGCGCCGGTTTCCGCTGCTGCTGGCCCTGCTGCTCTGGGCCGGCAGCCTGTTCGCGCAGCAGGCCGAGCTGCCGGCGCTGACCGGTCGCGTGGTCGATCGCGCCGAATTGCTCGATACCCAGGCCGAGGCGCGCCTGACCAGCATGCTGGCGGCCCACGAGCAGGCCACCGGCGAGCAGGTGGTGGTGGTCACCGTACCGGACCTGGGCGGGCGCAGCATCGAGGAATTCGGCCTGGAGCTGGGTCGCACCTGGGGTATCGGGCAGGAGGGCGAGGACAACGGCGCACTGCTGATCGTCGCCCGTGACGACCGCAAGATCCGCATCGAGGTCGGCTACGGGCTGGAGGATCGCCTGACCGACGCGCAGTCTTCGGTGATCATCAACCGGGTCATCGCGCCGGCCTTCCAGCGCGGCGACTTCACGGCCGGCATCACCGAAGGCACGCAGGCGATCATCACCGTGCTCGGCGGCGATCCGCTGCCGGCGGAGCTGCGGCCGGTCATGCCGATGGGCCAGCAGGAACCCGGTGGCTTCGGCGTGCTGGCGTTCTTCCTGATGCTGGTGGCGATCTTCGTGCTCGGCGGTGGCCGTGGCGGTCGCGGCGGTGGACGTCGCGCCCTGCTGCTCGGCGCGCTGCTCGGTGGCATGGGGCGCGGAGGCGGCTTTGGCGGTGGCGGTTTCGGCGGCGGAGGCTTCGGTGGAGGCGGTGGTGGCTTCGGTGGCGGCGGCGCTTCCGGTGGCTGGTAAACGGACGATGGACGAACGATGACCTTACTCAGCGAAAGCGAACTGCGGCAGGTGGCCGAGGCGATCGAGCGCGTAGAGCGCAGCACCGACGCCGAACTGGTGACGGTGCTCGCCGCGCAGGCCGACGACTACCACTACATCCCACTGCTCTGGGCCAGCCTGATCGCGCTGCTGCTGCCTGGTGCATTACTGTTCTTCAGCGGCTGGCTGAGCGCCTGGCAGCTGCTGCTGGTGCAATGGGCGACCTTCATCGTGCTGGCGCTGCTGTTCAGGCTGCCCGGGGTGACCAGCCGACTGATTCCGCGTTCGGTGCGCTGCTGGCGCGCCTGCAATCTGGCGCGGCGGCAGTTCATCGAACTCAATCTGCACCACACCGAGGCCGATACCGGCGTGCTGATCTTCGTCTCCGAAGCCGAACGCTATGTGGAAATCCTGGTGGATCGCGGTATCTCCAGTCGCATCGACAACGCCGCCTGGGAATCCATCGTCGGCTGCTTCACCGAGCGGGTGAAGCAGGGACAGGTGCTCGAAGGTTTCCTCGGTTGCATCGAAGCCAGCGGTGCACTGCTGGCGCAGCATGTACCCAAGACCCACGAGCGCAACGAACTGCCCAACCGCCTGGTGCTGCTGCCTTAGCGTCACGCAAGGGGGAGGCGTCCATTGCCTCTCCCTCACTCCCTTCCTTCACTGCATGCGCCGCTGCTCGGCCAGCATCAGGCGCTCGCGCTGCAACGCACGAGCGAGACCCTGCTGGCCTGCACGCTGGGCGGCGACGATCAGCGTCTGGTCGATCAGGTCACGCTGGGCGTGGCTGCCGCCGAACAGCTGCGCCTGATTGCGGATGCCCCGCAACCGATCGATGCAGCGCGCATGGTCGCCCTCGACGAAGGCTTCGACCGCCCCGACTCCCGGAGCGCCGACCAGGGCGGTAAAGCGTGCGTTGTCGTCAGCGCGCCCGCAGGCCCGCCGCTGTGCGTCGTGCAACAGGTCGAGCAGGTCGTCGCGACCGGCGCAGGCGAAGGCCATCGCCGCATGGAAGTCGTTGAAGGCGTAGCAGCCATCCGCGGCCATCGCCGCCCAGCGCTCGGCCACGCCGGACCAGCGCTGGCCGACCTCCACCCCGCGCAGCTGCAGGCGCCACAGCAGCGCGCTGGCGTCGATCAGCTCCAGCGCCAGGGTGCTGCCGTGACCGTTCAGCGGGCCGTCGAACAGGGCCAGGACGCTGTCGAAGTCATCCATTTCCAAATGGTGCAGCGCCAGGTGCCACCAGTTGTGCACGGCGAGCATGCTGTCCTGCTGCCAGGCCGGATTGCCGCGCATCCAGGCGATGCCTTCCTCGCGCCGCCCCTGCATTTCCAGTACATGCGCAACGGCGTGCTGGGCCCAGGCATCGTCGGGCTGCAGCGCCACCGCTTCACGGCCCAGGCGCTCGGCAAGGCGGTAGTCGCCGCTTTCCTCGAGGCCGAACGCGTACAGGCCAAGCAGGGCGTGGTAGCCCGGCACTTCCAGCGACCAGTCCGGCAGCACGCGGGCGATGCGGTCGCGCAGCATGCGGGCGTCGCCGGTGAAGAAGTCGATCTGGTGGCCGGCCTGCAGGGCGAGCAGGTCGTGGGGATAGTCGACGCTGAGGTCTTCCAGCGCGCGGCCGGCGGCGTACCAGCGGCCATCCATGAGCAGCCCCAGGGCGTGCAGGTGACGGGCTTCCCGCTCGTTGTGCGGCAAGGCCAGGGCGCGGTCACGCGAGGCCCGGGCCACCGGGAGGGCAGCTGCCTCCGTGCCAAGCAGATAGAGCCAGGCGTGCAGGACATGGCCCATCACCAGTTCAGGCGAGGCCTGCAGCGCGGCCTCGGTGGTTGCCAGCGAGGCGGCGGTCCGTTGGCCTACGCGGCGATGATGCGCACCGGTCAGCTGGCCGATCCGATCATCGCCCGCTGCCAGGAATGGGCCGCACAGCATTACGAGGAGGAGGCGCCGGTGAGTGCCATGGTGCGCATCAGCGGCCTGCCGGAGCGCACCTTCCAGCGCCGCTTCGCCCTGGCCACCGGGCTGACGCCGCTGGACTACATCCACACCCTGCGTCTGGAGGAGGCCAAGCAATTGCTGGAGAGCGGCGAGCTGTCGGTGGAGGCGATCGCCTGGGAGGTGGGCTATCAGGATGCGGGCTTCTTCGGCCGGCTGTTCCGGCGCAAGGTCGGCCTGACCCCGGCACAGTACCGCCGACGCTTCGGCGTGCTGTCGCGGCGTCTGGCGGGCATCGCCACGCTGCAGGAGGAGCGGGCGCCGGCCTTGCACTGAGCGGCCGGCACCCGGTTATGCCCGGCTCAGAGCCGGGTCGGGCCTTCGTCGTCCTCGTCCGGTGAGACCACCGGAGCCAGTTCGAAACGGTCGGCCCCCTCCATGGCGCTGGCGGCGACGCGGTCGATGCTGCTCAGCGCATGGCCGATGATGGAGCTGACGCTGGCTTCGTGATGCTGCGCCGGCAGTCGCTCGATGGCCGCCAGCACGTCTTCGCCCGGCACGGTTTCTTCGGCCAGCAGCTTGTCGGCGATCTCATCCAGGGCCGGCTTCAGACGCTGCAGCAAGGCGATGCAGTCGCTGTAGAGCTGCTGCAGCAACTGGTCGGCGGCGCGGATGGACTCGCCGGAATCGAACTCGATATGGGCGTCGCGCACGGCCTGCAGGCTGAGCAGCGAGCCGTTCGGTCCCATGCCCAGCGCGCCGACCATCGACAGCGCGATCTTCGAGGCTTCCTGCAGATCCTGGCCGGCGCCGGAGGAGACTTCGTGGAAATACAGCTGCTCGGCACCGCGCCCGGCCAGCAGCATCTGGATGCGGTTGCGCAGCTCGGAATACATGTGCAGGCGCTTGTCCTCTACCGGCGTCACCAGGGTCACGCCCAGCGCCTGGCCGCGCGGCAGGATGGTGACCTTTTCCACCCGGCCGACATTCAACGCCGCGGCCACCAGCGCGTGGCCGGCCTCGTGCACGGCGATGCGCTTGCGGTCGGTGGGCGACATCGGCGTCACGCCGGACGGCTGCTCACCGATGCGGCAGGTTTCCACTGCATCGACGAAGTGGGCCATGTCCACCTGCTGCGCGCCGGTACGGGCGGCCAGCAGCGCGGCATGGTTGGCGATGTAGGCGATCGCCGCCGGCGTCAGCCCGACGGTATTGCGCGCCAGCTGCGGGAAATCCAGGTCGTCGGCAGCGTTGAGCTTGCCGGCGTAGAGGCGGAACAGCGCCTCGCGGTCATCCAGTCCCGGCAGGCCGACGGCGATGGAGCGGTCGAAGCGGCCTTCGCGCACCAGCGCCGGGTCGAGCGAATTGGGGAAGTTGGTGGCACCGAGCACCAGCACGCCGCTGGCGCCGTCGAAGCCGTCCATCTCGGCGAGGAACTGGTTGATGATGCGGTTGCTCTCGGCATCGCTGGAACGTGTCTGCTCGGCGCGCTTGCCGATGCCGTCGATCTCGTCGATGAAGATGATGCATGGCGCCTGCTTGCGCGCCGTGCGGAACAGCGCCTTGACCTTCTGGATGCCGACGCCGAAGTACATCGAGGAGAAATCGCTGCCGGTGACCTGGATGAAGCTGGCATTCGATTCACTCGCCAGCGCCTTGGCCAGCTGGGTCTTGCCGGTGCCCGGCTCGCCGGTCAGCAGCACGCCCTTGGGCGGACGGGCGCCGAGACGCGCATAGGCGCCCGGGTCACGCAGGTAGGCGGTGACGTCGCTGAGCGCCTGCTTGGCCTCGGCGGCGCCGATCACGTCGGCGAAGGTGATGCCGCTGCCCTTGCGCTGCACCTCGAAGCTGCGCGTCTTCATGGCGAAGAAGATTGCCGCGCCGAGCAGCAGCAGGGCGATCGGCGAGTAGGGCAGCAGGTAGGTGTAGAAGGGCTTTTCCGCGTCGGTCTGGAACATCGCCAGCGGGAACAGCTCGCCGTTGCTCTGCGCGTACTGCTCGAGCAGCAATCCAGCCACGCGTCCGGACTGGTCCGGCACCCAGTAGCGCAGGCCGTCGTGCAGGCTGACGTAGACCGCATCCTTGCCCAGCGCGGCGCTGGCGATGCTGGCGCCACGCAGGTCGGCCAGCAGAACCGAGAGATCGCGGCGATTGGCCTGCCAGGGGGCGGTGGACTCCTGCAGGGCTTCGAGCATGCTCGCCGCCGCGCCAGTGGCTGGCGTCGACGGCGCGGCTGGGCGCAGCTGCCAATAGGCCACGCAGGCGGCGATCAGCAGGAGCAGGAAAACGGAGAGCACAGGGCCGCGACGACCTTGTAGCAGACGTGGTGTTTTCATTTCACATCCAATCGGGAAGGCCCGATGTTTCGACAAACCACCGCCCGCAGGCGGACCACAGTTGTTGTGCGGGAAACCCGCGGCGCCAAAGGTATGGCGCGCCACAGTTCGGATGTGTTGGATGCGATTTATATGCCCGACTGTGTCTCGGATCGGCAGACTCCGATAGCCGGCGAGAATACGGCAAGTGCCACCATGGGGGCGGCTGTGCGACGAACGGACGGCAGGTTTTCGACGAATGACCGTTCGCGCCGGGAACGAAATCGTCGCTGCACAAGCACGGCAGGCTGCTGGTGCAGCGCCATTGCGTCGACGCGCCGCAGCGGCACGTGCCACATAAGTGACCGGCTGCAGAGATTGCCGCGCAAGGGCCTGTTACCGTTCGACGCCGCATGGACGTCCGTCACGCTCCGTTGCGGACATGCGACACACTGCCGACAGCCGACCCTGCCACGATGCCGGGCGCGCTCATAAAAACAACGTTCGATCGACCCGAGACTTCAACATGCCAACCCGCAACAAGACCCTGCGCTCTGCCGTTCTGGGCGCGCTGTTCGCACTACTCCCGTTCGCCTCGGCCAACGCCCAGGATACGGTCAACCTGCTCACGCAGAACTTCCCGCCGTTCAGCATGGCCAATGACGGCAAGAACTTCGCGAAGGAGGAGGCCATCAGCGGTATCGACGCCGAGGTTGTGGCCGCTCTGTTCAAGCGTGCCGGCATACCCTACACGCTGACCCTGCGCTTCCCCTGGAGCCGCCTGCAGCAGCTGGCGGAAAAAACGCCCGGCTTCGCCGTGTTCTCCCTCAGCCGTAACGCCTGAGTGTGAGCCGAAATACAAGTGGGTCGGCCCGCTCAGCGAGATCCAGATCGTGCTGCTCAAGCGCCCCGACAGCCCGATCCAGATCTCCAGCCTGGAGGAGGCCCGGCAGTACCGCATCGGCTCGAAGGACGGCAGCGTCGGCAGCCAGTACCTGATCAGCCGGGGTATCGAGGTGCAGAGTTCGCTGATCGATACGCCGGCCAAGCTGAAGGCCGGCCAGTTCGATCTCTGGGCGACCACCAACCCCTCCGGCGAATACGAAGCCAAGCAGGCCGGCGTCGGCCCGCTGGCGGTGGCCCTGACCCTGAGTCGGGTCGACCTCTACCTGGCGATGAACAAGGAAACTCCCGACGAGGTCGTCGAGAAGCTGCAGCGCACCCTCGATCAGATGAAGCAGGAAGGCCTGCTGCAACAGGCGGCGCGCCGCTACGTGAACTGAAGTCAGCCCGCGCCGCGGGGGCGGCGCGACGGGCTTCAGCGCCGCTCGGAAATCGTCCCTGCGCTCAGCGCTCCGGGCTGCGCACCGAAATGCTCGAGCATGAAGTTGGCCAGCTCCGCCACTTCCCGATCGTTGAAGTGCCGGTTGAAGGCCGGCATCAGGTGATGCCCGCTGGGCCCGTGCAGGGCGTCGCCATCGAGGATGACCCTGACCAGATTCAGGCCCTGCGGGTCGTTCAGCGTGCGCAGGCCGCGCAACGCGGCGTAGTCGCTCTGGCGGCCGCTGCCGTCCCACTGGTGGCAGCTGGCGCAGGCGTCGGCGAAGAGCTTCTGCCCCAGCGGGTGCTGGCTTTCGGCGGGCGGCTGGTTGGCCAGTGAGCGGGCTTCGGGGCGTTTCACGTCCGCCGGCTGGGCGGGCACCGATTTGAGATAGACGACCATGGCCTGGATATCCTCGGGTGTGAGGTGGCGCAGGCTGTGGTTGACCACTTCGGCCATCGGCCCGCCCGCCACGCCGTAGCCCGGCGCGACGCCGGTAGCCAGGTAAGCCGCCAGGGCTTCGTCCGGCCAGCCGCCGATGCCGCTCTGCTCGTCGCCGGTAATGTTCCAGGCGGCCCAGCCCTGGATGGTCGCGCCACCGAGCGCCTTGGAGCTCTGCTTCGCCTGCATGACGTTGCGTGGCGTATGGCATTCACCGCAGTGCCCCGGCCCTTCCACCAGGTAGGCGCCGCGGTTCCATTGCTCGGACTGCTGCGGGTCCGGCTCGAAGCGTTTGTCATCGAGAAACAGCAGGTTCCACAGGGCGATGCCCCAGCGCTGGTTGAACGGAAAGCCGATGTCGTTCTCCCGGTTCGGCTGGTTCACCGGGTCCAGGCTGAACAGGTAGGCCTTGATGGCGAGGATGTCCTCGCGCGGCATCAGAGTGTAGGAGGTATAAGGAAAGGCCGGATAGTAGTGGCGGTCATCCGGGCCGACCCCCTTCTGCATGGCCTCGACGAACTGATCATCGGTCCAGTTGCCGATGCCGGTTTCCTTGTCCGGCGTGATGTTGGTCGAGTACAGCGTGCCGAACGGCATCTCCACCGGCAGGCCGCCGGCGTAGGGCTTGCCGCCTTCGGTGACGTGGCAGGCCAGGCAGTCCGCGGCGCGGGTCAGGTATTCGCCGCGTTCGAGCAGGGCGTCGTCCGCCTGCTGCGCCAAGGCCGCCGTGCCGAACAGGGCCAGGGCAGCGCCCAGCAGGCTGCCGGTTGTGAATCGATTGTTCATGCTGGGGCTCCTCAGATCACGTAGTAGCCGGCGCGCGCCAGCGGCAGGCGGCGGATGCGCGTGCCGTTGGCGGCCGCCAGGGCGTTGACCAGCGCTGGGGCGATCATCGCCGTGCCGGCCTCGCCGACCCCGCCGGGCGCCTCGCGACTTTCGACGATGTAGGTTTCCACTGGCGGCGCATCACTGATACGCAACTGCCGGTAGTCGTGGAAGTTGGTCTGCTCGACGCGGCCCTCGCGCACGGTGATTTCGTTGAACAGCGCGGCCGACAGACCGAACAGGGTGCCGCCCTCGATCTGCGATTTGACCGATACCGGGTTCATCACCTGCCCGCAGTCGATGGCCACCACCAGTCGCTTGAGCCTGATGCCCTTGTCCTCGCTGACCTGCAGCTCGACCACGGTGGCGAGAAAGCTGCCAAAGACCTCCTGCACGGCCACGCCGCGACCGTGCCCGGCCTCGAGCGGTTCGCCCCAGCCGGCCTTTTCCGCAGCCAGACGCAGAACGCCCTGGGCACGGGGATGGCTGCCGAGCAGGGCCATGCGGTAGTCGACCGGGTCCTGCTCGACGCTGCGGGCCACCTCGTCGATGAAGCTTTCCAGCATGTAGGTACTGCGCAGCGGGCCGACGCCGCGCCACCAGGACTGGTGCAGTGCCCGGGGTGGTACCGGCACGTAGTTCACCCGCAGGTTCGGCATCGCGTAGATCGGATGCATGGCGACTTCCACCGCATCGCCGTCCAGGCCGTTCTCCGGCACCGCCTCGGGCGCGAAACGGGCCAGCACCGAGGCGCCGGCGATGGTGTGGCGCCAGCCCTGCAGGCGACCTTCGGCATCCAGCGCGGCAGCGAAGCGGTCGATGTAGTGCGGGCGGTACATGTCGTGAGTGGTGTCTTCCTCGCGCGTCCAGGTCAGCTTGATCGGATAATCGACCTGGGCCGCGATCGCTACCGCCTGGCTGATGAAGTCCACCTCCAGCCGCCGGCCGAAGGCGCCGCCGATGAGCTGGTTGTTGACGATCACCTGCTCGACCGGGCGCCCGGCGGCCTCGGCGGCGGCCGTCTGCGCGCGCACCGGCACCTGGGTGCCGACCCACAGCTCGACGGCGTCGGCGCGCACCTCGGCGACGCAGGTCATGGGCTCCAGCGCGGCGTGGGCGAGGAAGGGCATTTCGTATTCGGCTTCGAAGGTGTTGGCTGCGTCCTTGAGTGCTGCATCGATGTCGCCCTGCTCGTTGGCGATGGCGCCGGGCTTGTCCAGCGCCCCCCTGATCTCGCGCTCCATCTGCGCCGAGTCGATGCCGGCGTTGTCGCCCAGCGCCCAGTCGATCTCCAGCGCGCGCACGCCAGCGAAGGCAGCCCAGGTGTGCTCGCCGATGACCGCCACGGCATTGTCCAGTCGCACCACCTCGATGACCCCCGGGATCCGCCGGGCCGCGCGTTCGTTGACCTCGCGCAGGGTGCCGCCGAGCACCGGGCAGGCGCGGATCGAGGCGTACTTCATGCCCGGCACCACCAGGTCGATGGTGAAGCGCGCGGTGCCGTCGACCTTGGCCGGTGTATCCAGGCGCCGGGTCGGCTTGCCGATCAGCCTGAACTGATCGGCCGGCTTGAGCGGAATGTCTTCGGGGACCGGCAGTTTCGCGGCGTCCTCGACCAGCTCGCCATAGCCGAGGCTCTGGCCGTCCGGGCCCAGTACGCGGCCGTTCTCGGCGCGCAGCTGATCGGCGCCCAGCTGCCAGCGCTGGGCCGCGGCCTGAATCAGCAGCAGGCGCGCCGCCGCGCCGGCCTGGCGCAGCGGCTCCCAGTTGCTGCGGATCGAGGTCGAGCCGCCGGTGGCCTGGAAATTCAGCAGCTTGTCGTTGTAGATCTGCTCGTTCGGCGGGGCTTCCTTGAGGGTGATCTGCTCGAGGCCGATCTCCAGCTCCTCGGCGACCATCACCGCCAGGCCGCTCTGCGCGCCCTGGCCCATCTCGATCTTCGGCACGGTGAAGGTGACCTGGCCGTCGCGGTCGATGCTGATGAAGGCATCCAGCGCCGTGGCGTTGGACATCGGCTGGTCTTCCGGGCCTTCGTTCAGGACCTGCTCGGCGAAGCTGCGCCCGGCGAACGGCAGGGTAAAACCAATCACCAGCCCGCCCAGTGCGAGGCTGCCGACCTTGAGCAAGGTGCGGCGCGAAGGGGACTGCAGGGTCGTGTCGGGTTGGCTCATCTCGCGCCTCCTCATGCCTGGGCGACGCGCTTGATGGCGCTGCGGATGCGGGTATAGGTGCAGCAGCGGCAGAGGTTGCCGGCCATGCCCTGGTCGATGGCGCGGTCGTCGGGCTGCGGGTTTTGCTCCAGCAGGGCGACGGCGGACATGATCTGCCCGCACTGGCAGTAGCCGCACTGCACCACCTCATCCTCCAGCCAGGCCTGTTGCACCTTGCGGCCGAGCTCCGTGTTGCCGATGCGTTCGATGGTGACCACCTTGCGGCCCTTCACCTCGCCGACCGGCAAGACGCAGGCGCGCGCCGCCTGGCCGTCCAGGTGCACGGTGCAGGCGCCGCACTGGGCGATACCGCAGCCGTACTTGCTGCCGGTGAGCCCTAGCACGTCGCGCAGGACCCAGAGCAGGGGCATGTCTTCGGGCACGTCGACCTGCAGGTCGGTGCCGTTGATGGAAAGCGTCAGCATGGAACGGGGACCTCACGTCAGGCTCGGAAACGGCGCGTTTATGTCTGGTTGGATGCGTGCGTTAGATCGAGACAACGGGAGCGGCAAAAATCGCGAAATTTTTCTGCTCCGCGCAACCGACGCCATGGCATTTGCGAAGCGCTGCCAGCGGTGGAGCGCAGAAAACGGAACGCTGCGGGATTTTTTGCCGATTTGGACTGCCTTAGTTCTCTGGAGTCGAGCGGGACCCTCCCCTTGTGCAATTCTGTCGATTCGAGAGCTTCGATGACCTGTCTGGATCATTACATGCGCGCGTTCTGCACATTGGCGGCCGTCTGGCTGGTGCCGGCCTTCGGCAGCACCTTGCCCGAGCCCGTCGGTCACGTGGCCCGTGTGGAGGGTGCGGCCTTCGTCAGTAGCCGCGGCCATACCAATGCGGCCAAGGTCGGTCAGGCGATCATCCCGGGCGTTGCCCTGAGTACCGGTGCCGAGGGTGGGCTGGGGGTGATCATGGGCGACGGCAGCGTGTTGTCGTTCGGCCCGGACAGCGAGCTGACGCTGGACGATTACCGCTTCGCACCGGCGAGCGATGAGCTGCGTCTGCGCGCGACGCTCAACCGCGGCACGCTCAGCCTGATCGCTGGCGACATGGCTCGGCTCGATCCCCAGGCCATCGCCGTCGAGACCCCGGAGGGCCGGGTCGGAGTGCGTGGCGGGCAGGTGCTGCTGAAGGTGAAACCGTGAAAGCCCGGTTGATGAGCGGCACGCTGCTGCTGGCAATGGCCGCGCTGGGCGGCTGCGCGCAGTATTCCTACGTGATGCTGGCGGATGATTCTGGCGGGCGTGGCGCTGCCGTGCTGGGCGACGAACAACGGGTGCTGGACATGCCGGGGCAGGGCATGGCGATTGCTCCTGGCGGGCAGGCCTTTGCGGTGTCGGACATGCAGCGCAAGGCCGATTTCGCCAAGGCGCTTTCGGCGCAGCCCGCATTGCCGGAGCGTTTCACCTTCCATCTGGCGCCTTCCGGCGAATTGGATGCCGGTGCGGAGCAGCTGCTGGACAGCGTGCTGCTTGCCGCGCGCCGCCGGGATTATCCGGTGGTCACCGTGATCGGCCATACCGACACCCTGGGCCACCGTGCCGCCAACGAGCAGGTCGGCATGCGCCGTGCCCAGCGCATGGCCGAGCTGCTGCGCGCCCGGGGGCTGGAGGCGATGGAGCTGCGGGTGGAGTCCCACGGCGAGCGCAACCTGCTGGTGGCGACGCCGGATGCCACCGCCGAACCGCGCAATCGGCGGGTCGAGGTGCTGGTGCGCTGAAGGGCACCGGCGCGGCGCGGGCCACGCCGGCAGGAGCGGGTCAGTCGATGACCAGGATCGCGTCCATCTCGACTTGCGCGCCTTTCGGCAGCGCAGCAACGCCAATGGCGGCGCGCGCCGGATAAGGCTGCTGGCAGTAACGACTCATCACCTCGTTGACGGTGGCGAAGTTGCCGAGGTCGGTGAGGAAAATGTTGAGCTTGGCAATGTCCTTCAGCGAGCCGCCAGCCGCTTCGGCCACCGCCTTGAGGTTCTCGAACACCTGCACGGCCTGCGCCTCGAAGCCTTCCACCAGCTCCATGGTCTTGGGGTCCAGCGGGATCTGCCCGGACAGGTAGACGGTGTTGCCGGCCTTGATGGCCTGGGAGTAGGTGCCGATGGCGGCCGGGGCCTTGTCGGTGTTGATCACGGTCTTGCTCATGGAAACTCCTCTGGGAATTGGGCAACGGGCAGCCAGCATAATGGCTGATGCCGGCAGCGGCCACCCGCGACAGCCGTCTGGGTGGACAAGTATCAGGGCAGGCGGGCGCGGCGGGGCGACAGCACCGCCGCCGTGAGTGGGGTAGGCGATCAGGCCTTGACGCGGGTGATGCGGGTGACGCCCTTGATGGTGCGCAGCTTCTTGATCACGCGGGCCAGATGCACGCGGTCATGCACACTGACCACCAGCTGGACCACGCTGATGCGGCCGTCGCGCTCGTCCATGCCGATCTTCTCGATATTGCCGTCGGCGGCATTGACGCTGCCGGCGAGCAGGGCGATCAGGCCGCGCTGGTGCTCCAGTTCGACGCGCAGTTCGACGTTGAACTCGCCGGTGACGTCCTTGGACCAGGACAGCTGGATGCACTTGTCCGGATTGTGGCGGACGTCGGCGATGTTCCGGCAGGTTTCCAGGTGCACCACCATGCCCTTGCCGGCCGACAGGTGCCCGACGATGGGGTCGCCGGGGATCGGTGTGCAGCACTTGGCGTAGTTGAGTACCAACCCTTCGGTGCCGCGGATAGCCAGCGGCCCTTCGAGCGCTGGTGCCTGTTCGTCGTCCCGGGCAATCAGACGCCGGGCGATGACATAGGCCATGCGGTTGCCCAAGCCAATGTCTTCCAGCAGGTCCTCGACGTATTCCATGTGGTATTCGGCAAGCACCTGCTGGATGCGCTCGGGGCTGATCTTGTCCAGGCTCGTCTCGAAACCGCTGAGGGCCTTGCTCAGCAGCCGCTCGCCGAGATTGATGGACTCCGAGCGGCGCTGCAGCTTGAGCGCATGGCGAATGTGTGTGCGCGCCTTGCCGGTGACGACGAAATTCAGCCACGCCGGGTTTGGCCGAGCCCCCGGTGCGGTGACGATCTCCACCGTCGAGCCGCTTTCCAGCGGTTGCGACAGCGGCGCCAGGCGACGGTTGACGCGGCAGGCGATGCAGGTGTTGCCGACATCGGTGTGCACCGCGTAGGCGAAGTCGACCGCGGTGGAACCCTTGGGCAGTTCCATGATGCGGCCCTTGGGCGTGAAGACGTAGACCTCGTCCGGGAACAGGTCGATCTTGACGCTCTCGATGAATTCCAGCGAGTTGCCGGCGCGCTGCTGCAGCTCCAGCACACCCTTGACCCATTGCCGTGCGCGGGCGTGGGTGCCCTTGGGCACTTCATCCTCGTTGGACTTGTACAGCCAGTGCGCGGCGATGCCGTTGTTGGCCATCTCTTCCATTTCGCGGGTGCGGATCTGGATCTCGATGGGCACGCCGTGCATGCCGAACAGGGTGGTGTGCAGCGACTGGTAACCGTTGGCCTTGGGGATCGCGATGTAGTCCTTGAATCGCCCTGGCAGCGGCTTGTACAGGCTGTGCACTGCGCCGAGCACGCGGTAGCAGGTATCGACCTTGTCCACCACGATGCGGAAGGCATAGACGTCCATGATCTCGTGGAACGCCTTGCGCTTGCCGCGCATCTTCTTGTAGATGCTGTACAGGTGCTTCTCGCGACCCAGCACCTCGCCTTCCAGACCATCGCGCTCGAGGCAGTGAATCAGCGACTGCTCGATCTTCTCGACGATCTCGTTGCGGTTGCCGCGAGCGCGGCGCACCGCGGCGCGGATACGCTCGGAGCGCATCGGGTGCATGGCTTTGAAGCCGAGGTCCTCGAACTCCACGCGCATCGTGTGCATACCGAGGCGATTGGCGATCGGTGCGTAGATTTCCAGAGTTTCCTTGGCAATGCGCCGGCGTTTCTCGCCAGCCAGCACCTCTAGGGTGCGCATGTTGTGCAGGCGGTCGGCGAGCTTGACCAGAATCACGCGGATGTCGCGGGCCATGGCCATGGCCATCTTCTGGAAATTCTCGGCCTGGGCCTCGGCCTTGGTCTCGAAGTTCATCTGGGTCAGCTTGCTGACCCCATCGACCAGCTCGGCGACGGTTTCGCCGAACTGGGCGACCAGAGCTTCCTTGGGAATGCCGGTATCCTCGATGACGTCGTGCAGCATCGCGGCCATCAGGCTCTGATGGTCCATGTGCATGTCGGCGAGGATATTGGCTACCGCGAGGGGATGGGTGACGTAGGCTTCACCGCTGCGCCGGCGCTGCCCGTCATGGGCCTGCTCGGCATAGAAATAGGCTCGGCGAACCAGGTTGACCTGGTCCGGGCCGAGATAGGTCGACAGGCGATCCGCGAGTGCGTCTATGGCTGGCAAGGTCGTACTCCCTGCCGGCTGACTTCGATCTTCTCGGTTCGACTTCGACCTGGCATTTAATCAGATGGCCTCGTTCGGCTCTTCCTCGTACTGGGTGAAGAGCGGTTCATCGTCAACGATTTCGTCCTGAGCAATGACATCGTAGTCGACCAGGCCGGAAGCGATCTCGCGCAGCGCGACAACGGTAGGCTTGTCGTTTTCCCAGGCCACTTTCGGCTCCTTGCCGCCGGTCGCCAGTTGACGTGCGCGCTTGGTGGCAAGCATGACCAGCTCGAAGCGGTTATCAACGTTGTCCAGGCAGTCTTCAACGGTAACGCGGGCCATGGTGTTCCTCGTGATCAGTAACGGTAGAGCATGCCCGGATGGGCGAGCGGACGGAGTAGTCTAAAAAATCACCAGCCGTAATGGAAGCGCTGTTTCTCAGGCGGTAGCGCCGTGCCGGCTTAGGCCAGCAACTCGCTGAGCAGGCGCGCATGGCGCTGCTGCTGGGCCTGCTGCTTGAGCTGATTGGCGCGGAAGATCGACTGCAGATCGATCAGCGCGTGGGCGAAGTCGTCGTTGATCACCAGGTAGTCGTACTCGACGTAGTGGCTCATCTCGCTGACCGCTTCGCGCATGCGCTTCTCGATGATCTCGTCGCTGTCCTGGCCGCGGTTGTTCAGGCGCTGGCGCAGGGCCTCCTGGGTCGGCGGCAGGATGAAGATCGATTTCGCCTGGGGCATCAGCCGGCGCACCTGCTGCGCGCCCTGCCAGTCGATCTCGAGGATCAGGTCGTAGCCCTCGGCCAGCGTCTGTTCCAGCCAGCGCTGGGAGGTGCCGTAAAGGTTGCCGAACACTTCGGCGTGTTCGAGAAACTCGTTGCGCTCCAGGCGCGCGAGGAATTCCTCGCGGCTGACGAAGTGATAGTTGACCCCGTCTACCTCACCCGGACGCATGGCGCGGGTGGTGTGGGAGACCGACACCCGCACCTGCGGCTGTGCATCGACCAGGGCCTTGACCAGGCTGGTCTTGCCGGCCCCGGAAGGCGCGGAAACGATATAGAGCGTACCGGTGGTGGCGGACATGACGGCTTCCTGGAAAACGCTGTGGGACAAAAAATAGACCAGCCGCAACGGCTGCTGGCAGTTATTCGAGGTTCTGTACCTGTTCGCGCATCTGCTCGATGAGGACTTTCAGGTTTACCGCGGCCTGAGTGCTGCGCGGGTCGAAGGCTTTCGAGCCGAGGGTGTTGGCCTCGCGGTTGAGTTCCTGCATGAGGAAGTCGAGGCGGCGCCCGGCGGCACCGCCGGCCTTGAGCACCCGCCGCACTTCGCTGACGTGGGTGCTCAGGCGATCGAGTTCCTCGGCGACATCGCTCTTCTGCGCCAGCAGAACCATTTCCTGCTCGAGGCGCTGCGGATCCAGCTCGGCACGCACCTCGCTGAAACGGTCGAGAATCTTCTGCCGCTGGGCGGCGAGCATCTGTGGCACTTGCTCACGCAGCGTGGCGACTTCCTCGAGGATGCTGTCCAGGCGTTCGCCGAGCAGCTTGGCCAGCTCCTCGCCCTCGCGGCGGCGACCTTCCTTGAGCTGTTCCAGTGCCTTGTGGAACAGTTCGAGTGCGCTCTGGTTGAGCGCTTGCGGATCGAGTGCATCGCCGACCAGTACACCAGGCCAGCCGAGCACCTGCAGCGGATCAATGGCAGCAGGCTGGCGGATCAGCGCGGCAACGCTTTCAGCGGCGGCGATCAGATGGCTGGCGCGCTCCTGATCGACCTGCAGGTTGCCGCGCTGGCCTTCCTCCGCGAAGCGCAGGGTGCATTCCACCTTGCCGCGCGAGAGCCCTTTGCGCAGGGCATCGCGCACTTGGCCTTCGAGGTCGCGAAAGGCTTCCGGCAGGCGCAGGTGCGGCTCCAGATAGCGATGATTGACCGAGCGGATCTCCCAACTGAGGGTGCCATGGGCGCCGGCCTGCTCGCTGCGGGCAAAGGCCGTCATGCTGTGGACCATCGGGTTAACCTCTCGGATGCGGACTGCGAAAGGCGGAGGATTGTAAAGGAAACCGGCAATCGCTGCAGAGACGACCGGACTGTCGCGACCCTTTCCCGGCCAAGGGGCTTTATAATGCCGCTCACATTCTTCTCTAGCAGGACCTACCCATGAAGCGACCCAGTGGCCGTGCCGCCGACCAGCTGCGCTCGATCCGCATCACCCGCAACTACACCAAGCATGCCGAAGGCTCGGTGCTGGTGGAGTTCGGTGATACCAAGGTGATCTGCACAGCCAGCATCGAGACAGGCGTACCGCGCTTCCTCAAGGGGCAGGGCCAGGGCTGGCTGACCGCCGAGTACGGCATGCTGCCGCGCGCCACGGGTGAGCGTAACCAGCGCGAAGCGGCGCGGGGCAAGCAGGGCGGACGTACCCTGGAAATCCAGCGACTGATCGGCCGTTCGCTGCGGGCCGCGCTGGACATGAGCAAGCTCGGCGAGAACACCCTGTACATCGACTGCGACGTGATCCAGGCAGACGGTGGTACGCGCACCGCCTCGATCACCGGCGCCATGGTTGCCGTGATCGACGCCCTCAAGGTGCTGAAGAAGCGCGGCGGTCTGAAGGGCGGCGATCCGGTCAAGCAGATGATTGCCGCCGTATCGGTCGGCATCTATCAGGGCGAGCCAGTGCTCGATCTGGACTATCTGGAAGACTCGGCTGCCGAAACCGATCTGAACGTCGTGATGACCGACGCCGGTGGCTTCATCGAGGTTCAGGGCACGGCCGAGGGCGCGCCGTTCCATGCCGACGAGCTCAACGCCATGCTGGCGCTGGCCCACGATGGTGTGCGTCAGCTGTTCGAACTGCAGCGCGCGGCGCTGGCGGACTGAGCGAGAGGTAAGGCGAATGAGCGATCAGGATCTCGTGCCGTTGCCCAGCCGCGAAGCGCGTCAGTGGGCGATGTTCTGCCACTACTCGGCGTTCTTCTGGTTCCTGGCGCCGATGATCGGCAACGTGCTCGGCCCGCTGATCGTCTGGCAGCTGAAGAAGGACATGGACCCCTTCGTCGACCAACAGGGCAAGGAGGCGCTGAATTTCCAGCTGACCTTCAGCCTTGCGATGATGATCTGTGGCGTGCTGGCCTGGATCCTCATCGGCTTTCCGCTGATGGTGCTGGTGAGCGTGGTGGCGCTGGTGCTGGTGGTGATCGCCGGCATCCGTGCCAACGAAGGCAAGCCCTATCGCTACCCCTTCTGCTGGCGGATCGTCAAATAGGACGGTTTCGACTCCCTGACAGCTGAACGGCGGCCGACACATCGCGTGCCGGCCACCGTTGCGAATCGCGGGATTACAGGCTCAGCGTCCAGTCGTAATCGACGATCAGCGGGGCGTGCTGGGAGAAGCGCGGTTGGCGCGGCAGGCGGGCGCTACGCACGAAGCGGCGCAGGCCTGAGGTCAGGATCTGGTAGTCGAAGCGCCAGCCGAGGTTGAGCATCTCGGCCTGCTCGGTATCCGGCCACCAGCTGAACAGGTCGCCTTCGCGATTGACCTCGCGCAGCGCGTCGATATAGCCCATGTTGCCGAAGATCTCATCCAGCCAGGCGCGCTCGGGCGCGAGGAAGCCCGGATCCTGCTGGCAGTCGCGCCAGTTCTTCACGTCCAGCTTCTGGTGGGCGACGTACAGCGAGCCGCAGTAGATGTACTCGCGGCGCTTGCGGCGCTGCTTGTCCAGATAGTGGGCGAAGTCATCCATGAACTTGAGCTTGTGGTTCAGGTTGGCATCGCCGCCCTGACCCGAAGGCACCAGCAGGCTGGCGATACTGACCTTGTCGAAGTCGGCCTGCAGATAACGCCCGTAGCGATCCGCCGTCTCGAAGCCCAGACCGGTGATCACGGCTTTGGGCTGTAGCCTGGAATAGAGCGCCACGCCTCCCTGCTCCGGAATCTCGGCATCGCAGGCGTAGAGGAAGTAGCCATCCAGTTGGTAGGCGGGGTCGTCGAGTTCCAAGGCGGAGGCGCGGGTATCCTGCAGGCAGATGACATCGGCATTCTGCGCTTGCAGCCAGCTGAGCAATCCCCGCTGTGCCGCCGCTTGAATGCCATTCACGTTGACGCTGATGATCCGCATAAATGGCCCCTAAAAACACGTGCGTGTATGATAACCCAAGCTCTTCGCAATTAGCTAAAACAGTGGTTTTCCGGGAAATTTCTTCATGCAGGCGTACCAGCGCGAGTTCATCCGCTTCGCCATCGAGCGCGGCGTTCTGCGTTTCGGTGAGTTCACCCTCAAGTCGGGGCGTACCAGTCCCTATTTCTTCAATGCCGGCCTGTTCAACAGCGGCAGCGCGCTGGCACAGCTCGGGCGGTTCTATGCCTCGGCGGTGATCGAGAGCGGCCTGGATTTCGACGTCATCTTCGGTCCGGCCTACAAGGGCATCCCGCTCGGCGCGGCCACGGCCATCGCGCTGGCCGAGCAGCATCAGCGTGACCTGCCGTGGTGCTTCAACCGCAAGGAAGCCAAGGATCACGGCGAGGGCGGCACCTTGGTCGGCGCCCCGCTGACTGGCCGCGTGCTGATCGTTGACGATGTGATCACCGCCGGCACCGCCATCCGTGAAGTAATGCAGATCATTCGGGCGCAGAATGCCGAGGCGGCAGGTGTGCTGATTGCCCTGAATCGGCAGGAAAGAGGGCAGGGCGAGCTGTCGGCGATTCAAGAAGTTGAACGTGATTATCGAATGCCGGTGATCAGTATTGTGTCCCTGGAGCAAGTGCTGGAATATCTCGCCGATGATGTTCAGCTGAAACAGCACCTGCCCGCGGTTCAGGCTTATCGCGAGCAGTACGGAATCTGACCCAGGGTAGGTATTGCACATGCGTAGATCGGTAGCCACTCGAACGATGCTCCTGCTGGGGGTCATCTGTCCGGTATTGGCCTCGGCTGCCGAGCTTTATCGCTATGTCGACGAACGGGGCGTGGTTGTTCTCGATCGCCACGGCGTGCCGCCGCAGCATATCTCCCGCGGTTATCAGGTGCTCAACGAGCAGGGGCGCGTGGTTCGCGAGGTGCCGCCGGCGCCGACCGCCGAAGAGTTCGCCCGGCTGCAGGCGAAGAAGGCGCGCGATGCGTCGGATGCACAGCTGCTGCGTCTCTATGCCAGCGTAGAGGATGTCGAGCGAGCTCAAACGCGCAAACTGGCCGAGCTCGATGGCGTGATCGGCTTGTCTCAGGGCAACCTGCAATCCATCCGCAGTCAGCACAGCAGTCTGCGCAAGCAGGCGGCGAACCACGAGCGGGCGGGGCGCAATGTCCCTGAGAATCTGCTGGCGCAGATCGAAAACCTCGAGAAGGAAGAGCAGAGCCTGTTGCGAGACTTGGCGCGTTTCGAGAAGACGCGTGCCGAGGCGGAGGTCAGCTTCGCCCAGGATCGGCAGCGAGTCGCCGAGCTGCTCGGACAGAATCCATAAGCGCGTCGACCTGGCGCGCCCCTTCGAAACTTCTGCTGAAAGCAATCTCGACGCATTAATGGCGATTCGCCATTTTTCTGGATGAATGCGTAGCTTGCTTACTATCATAAAAGACCGCTCTAACTCAATAGTTTCAAGGTCGTGATGAGTTGCTTGGAGTCAGTCTGTACCGTTGCGCAAAATTTTCGGTATGGCTGACTGGCATGAATGATAGGAACCTACGCAGTTATCAGGAGCTTCACAAGCCGAAGGGAAATTTCGCGACTCGCGCTGAATACCTTGAACACGAATTGGAGATCATGGCGCCGAAACGCTGGGGCGTGAACCTGCCGTTTCGTGACTACCGTTTCGAGTACGAAGACTGGGTGCCAGCCATGGCGGCAACCATCGGCAAGATTGTCATGGTGGCCGCAGTGGTCGCAGCGTTCGCCGGTCCGATGGGGCTGTCCAACGAGTTCGTGATCGAGAACGCGCGCTACGAGATGCTGATTGCCGCGCTGCTGTTCGTGGTGCTGTTTTCCGGCTTCCTCAATCCCACCGCCAACCTGGCCGGAACCCATGGTCCGCTGATCCCGCTGATTCCACTGATCGTCGCCTCGGGCGGCCATCCGATGGCGCTGGGCATCATGGTTGGGGTGCTCGGTTTTACCCTCGGCGTGTTCAAGGGTGGCAGCTTGCTGGCGCGGCTGACCAGCGACGGGGTGTGCGGCGGTCTGTTGCTCTACCTCGGCTTCATCGGCATCACCTCGCAGATCAAGAAGCTGTTCGGCTGGGCCGACGGTTTCGACATGGGCTATATCGCCTTTGTCGTGATCTTCGCGACCATCGTCATGTATGCCTATCTCGAGCATATCCGCATGCGCTGGCTGGCGATTCCGCTGGGCTCGGCTCTGGCTGCGCTGATCGCCTTCGCGATGGGCGCTCCGTTCGAGTTCACCACCGAGCCGGGCGTGCCGAATCTCAATCCAATGTATTGGTGGGGCGAGGACACCGGCTGGCAGATCGGCCTGCCGGACCTGCATCATTTCATCGCGGTCGCGCCTTTCGCCGTGCTGGCGGTGGCCATGTGGTCACCGGACTTCCTCGGTCATCGGGTGTTCCAGCAGCTCAACTATCCGCCCAAGGCGAAGAAGGTGCTGATGAACATCGACGACACCATGTGCGTCGCGGCAGCGCGGCAGATCGTCGGCACTTCGCTGGGCGGGGGCAATCTGGCGTCGTCCTGGGGTACCTTCATGGTCCCGGCGGCCATTGCCAAGCGTCCGATCCCCGCAGGTGCGCTGCTCACCGGCCTGCTCTGCGTGGTCGCCGCGCTCTGGGGCTATCCGATGGACCTGGCCATCTGGCCGCCGGTTCTGAGCGTGGCGCTGATGGTCGGCGTGTTCCTGCCGCTGCTGGAAGCCGGCATGCAGATGACCCGCGAGGGCAAGACCTCGCAGTCGGCAGCCATCGTGATTTTCTCTTCGGCGCTGGTCAATCCGGTGTTCGGTTGGTCACTCACCGTGCTGCTGGACAACCTCGGACTGATCGGTGACAAGGAGCGCGGTCAGTCGCTGAGCCATCTGCACCGCTGGGTGATTCCGACGATTGTGTTCATCGTGCTGTGCGCGGTAATGCTGGGCATCGGCATGTTCCCGGGCATTCCGGCGATGCTCGAATCGTTCCGCATCGATCTCTGAGGTTCTAGCGCACACGAAAAAGGGGAGCCTGGGCTCCCCTTTTTCGTGTACGGGTATCAGCGCTGACTGTTGGTGATCAGCGTGCCGACCCCAACGTCAGTAAAAATCTCCAGCAACACCGCATTGGGCACGCGGCCGTCGATGATATGCGCGCTGTTGACGCCGCCCTGCACGGCTTCCAGTGCACAGCGGATCTTCGGCAGCATACCGCCATAGATGGTGCCATCGGCAATCAGCGCGTCGACCTGAGCGGTGGACAGCCCGGTCAGCACATTGCCCTGCTTGTCCATCAGGCCGGCGATGTTGGTCAGCAGCATGAGCTTTTCGGCCTTCAGCGCCTCTGCCACCTTGCCGGCCACCAGATCGGCGTTGATGTTGTACGACTCGCCGTTCTCGCCCACGCCAATCGGCGCGATGACCGGGATGAAGTTGCCCTGCACCAGCATTTCCAGCAGCTCGGCGTTGACGCCGGTAACCTCGCCCACATGGCCGATGTCGATGATCTCCGGCTTGGTCATCTCCGGCGTCTGACGGGTCGCCTTGAGCTTCCTGGCGCGGATCAGGCCGGCATCCTTGCCGGTCAGGCCAATGGCGCTGCCGCCATGCTGGTTGATCAGGCTGACGATGCTCTTGTTGACCTGGCCGCCGAGGACCATCTCCACCACATCCATGGTCTGGCTGTCGGTGACCCGCATGCCGTCGATGAAGTGGCTTTCGATGTTCAGGCGCTTGAGCAGATCGCCGATCTGCGGGCCGCCGCCGTGCACCACCACCGGGTTGATGCCCACCGCCTTCATCAGCACGATGTCGCGGGCGAAGCCGGTCTTCAGCTCCTCGCTCTCCATCGCGTTGCCGCCGTACTTGATGACCAGCGTCTTGCCGACGAATCGGCGGATGTAGGGCAGCGCTTCGGACAGGACCTTGGCGAATTGGGTGGCAGCTTCACGGCTGAGGGTCATGCAGGACTCCGCAAAATCAGAACGGCAGTTTGAGGTCGGGTGCAACGCTGAGCAGCTGGCCGCGGAAGACGTCCTGGATGCGGCTGAGCTCTTCTTCGCTGTCGGCCTCGAAGCGCAGTACCAGCACCGGGGTGGTGTTGGAGGCGCGGATCAGGCCCCAGCCCTTGGGATAGTCGACCCGCACACCGTCGAGGGTGATCAGGTTGGCTTCGCCCCATTTGGCGTCGCGTTGCAGGGCGTCCATGATGGTGAATTTGCTTTCCTCTGTCACCGTGATGTTGATCTCCGGCGTCGAGATATCGCAGGGGAAGGCGGCAAACACCTGTTCGGCGTCACGCTTGTCCTGACTGAGGATCTCCAGCAGGCGTGCAGCACTGTAGATGCCGTCGTCGAAGCCGAACCAGCGTTCCTTGAAGAAGATGTGGCCGCTCATCTCGCCGGCCAGCAGCGCGCCGGATTCCTTCATCTTCTTCTTGATCAGCGAATGGCCGGTCTTCCACATCACCGGGCGGCCGCCATAGCCGCTGATCAGCGGGGTCAGGCGGCGGGTGCATTTGACGTCGAAGATGATGTCGGCGCCTGGATTGCGCGAAACCACGTCCTTGGCGAACAGCATCAGCAGGCGGTCCGGGTAGATCATGGTGCCGGCGTTGGTTACCACGCCGACGCGATCGCCGTCGCCGTCGAAGGCCAGGCCCAGATCAGCCTTCTCGGATTTCACCTTGGCGATCAGGTCGACCAGGTTTTCCGGCTTGCCGGGATCGGGGTGGTGATTGGGGAAGTTGCCGTCGACCTCGCAGTACAGCGGGATCACCGTGCAGCCCAGGGCCTCGATCAGCTTGGGCGCGATGACGCCGGCCACACCGTTGCCGCAGTCGACCACCACCTTCATCGGCTTGGCCATGGCGATGTCGCTGCGGATCTGCTCGAAGTAACGCTCCAGTACATCGACCTGTTCGACCTTGCCGACGCCGCTGGACAGGTCGTTGGTCTCGATCCGCTTGCGCAGCACCTGGATCTGCTCGTTGGCCAGGGTGTCTCCGGCGATGACGATCTTGAAGCCGTTGTAGTCCGGCGGGTTGTGGCTACCGGTGAGCATCACCCCGGACTTGCCGGCGAGGATGTTGGCCGCGTAGTAGAGCACCGGCGTCGGCACCATGCCGATGTCGCTGACGTCGCAGCCGCTGTCGAGCAGGCCCTGGATCAGGTGCTGGACCAGCTCCGGGCCGGACAGGCGACCGTCGCGGCCGACGGAGACGTTGGGTTCACCTTTGGCGAGGCTCTCGGACCCGATGGCGCGGCCGACCCAGTACGCGGTTTCGGTGGTCAGGCTGTCGCCGACAACGCCACGGATGTCGTAGGCGCGGAAGATACTGGCGGGCAAGTTCGGGGCTTTGGCGCTGCTCATTGCGGTTTCTCGCTCCTTGGTGTCGAGGCCGAAGATGTCCTGGTCCTCGTCGAGAATGTCGATGTCGAGAATATCGGTCTCCGGCAGGGGCGGAGCGACGTACTCGGTAGGTTTGGCGGGCCGTACGGCGGGGGCCGCGGCAGGTGCCTGAGTCGGAGCCGATCCGGCGGGGCGGACGGGCAGTCGGACCATGTTCCTGGCCAGTGCGTCGAGGACCGGCAGGCTCAAGGCCGGTATTTGGATGGTCTTGCCCGTGGAGAGTTCCTGCAGCAGGCGACTGATCCGCAGGACGTCTTCGCGCAGCTTGCGTTGCTGGCTGCCGAGCACCAGTTGCAGGCCGATCAGTACGCCGGCCAGTGCCAGCAGCGCCGCGGCGATCAGGTGCAGGGGCGTCAGCATGGCCGGCGCGGCTTCGCTGCCCGGAACGTAGCTCAGCGTCCAGTTGGAATTGCCGCTGGGCAGTGTCAGGGCTGTGGCATTGCCTGGGGTGCCGCGCTGCAGCAGCACTTGCTCCGGTGCGCCGGCGAACTGCTGGCTCAACCGCAGTTGCCCGGCGCCGGCGGGCAGCGTCGGGAGGCCGGCGAAGAGGCGTTCGAGGTCAGTCACCAGCAGCAGCGTGCCGCGAATCGCCTGCTGACCTTCGCCGCGCAGGGCGACGGCGCTGTACAGCAGCCAGCGGTTGTCGACCTTGTACGCTTCGGGGGCGGGCGCGTGGCCGGCTTCCGCACGCTGCAGCAGATCGAGCGCGGCGAAGTTCAGCGGTCCCGGGCGGCTGGTGTCGGGTACGGCGCGGCCGCGGACATTCAGATGCGCGTCGACTACGCCGGGCAGGTCCAGCAGGCGCTGCTCGGCATCGCGTCGACGTTCGCCGTCGCCGCGCAGCGCTTCGACCAGCATCAGTCGCTCCGTCACCGCCTGGGTATCGCCCTGCAGCTGACGCAGCGCTTGCTGCAGCGCGCTGGCCTGGCTCTGGCCCCAGGCGCTGGCCAGCTGCGTCCGTTGCTCCTGCTCGGCATTCTGCAGGCCCAGCCAGAGCAGCGCTGCCGCTGCGCCGAGGCCGATCAGGCTGCTCGCCAGGCCGCCGAGCAAGGGTTTGATGTTGATGCCGCTGCGCTTGCTGCGGGTCTCGGCCGGGTTCAGTACGCCTGAATCCTTGGCGGTGCGCTTGAAGAGTGCCATGAAGCTCCTCGGATCATCCTGAAAGAAGTAAGCGGGGGTATCGCTCAGTGGCTGCCGGAGTGGCCGAATCCGCCGGCGCCGCGATCACTGCTGTCGAAGCTGTCGACCAGTTCGAAACGCGCCTGCACCACCGGCACCAGCATCAGCTGCGCGATGCGCTCCCCGACGGCGATGGTGAATGCGCTCTGGCCGCGGTTCCAGCAGGACACCATCAGCTCACCCTGGTAGTCCGAGTCGATCAGCCCGACCAGGTTGCCGAGTACGATGCCGTGTTTGTGGCCGAGGCCCGAACGCGGCAGGACCAGCGCGGCCAGGGTCGGGTCGGCGATGTGGATGGCCAGGCCGGTGGGGATCAACAGGGTCTGGCCGGGTTCCAGGACGGTGTCCTGCTGCAGCATGGCGCGCAGGTCGAGACCGGCCGAGCCGGGTGTGGCGTATTCGGGCAGTGGGAAGTCCCGACCGAGGCGCGGGTCGAGGATCTTGGCTTGGAGTGCGTGCATGTCAGGACTCTTTGTAGCGCTCGGCGATGAAGGCCACCAGCGCACGGGCAATATGCCCCTTGCTGGCCTGGCCGAAGCGGGTTTCGTGCTGTTGGCGGTCGATCACGCTGACCGCGTTGTCTTCGCTGTTGAAGCCGATGCTGGGGTTGGCTACGTCGTTGGCGACGATCAGGTCGAGGTTCTTGTCGCGCAGCTTGCGGGCGGCATATTCGAGAAGATTCTCGGTCTCCGCGGCGAAGCCGACGCAGAACGGGCGATCCGCACGGCCTGCGAGGGTGGCGAGGATGTCCGGGTTGCGCACCATCTGCAGCAGCAGGCCATCGCCAGTGCTGGGGTCTTTCTTCAGTTTATGGGGGGCTACCACTTCCGGACGGTAATCGGCGACGGCTGCCGCGGCGATGAGGATGTCGCAGGGCATCGCCGCTTCGCAGGCCGCGAGCATGTCACGGGCACTGACCACGTCGATGCGCTGCACACGATCGGGAGTGGGCAGGAACACCGGGCCGGTCACCAGGGTGACCCGCGCGCCGGCTTCGGCAGCGGCCTCGGCGAGGGCGAAACCCATTTTTCCCGAGCTGTGGTTGGTGATGTAGCGCACCGGGTCGATGTTTTCCTGGGTGGGGCCGGCGGTGATCAGCAGATGCTTGCCGGTCAGCATGCCGGTCTCGAAGCAGTCGGCGGCGGCGCGCGCCAGCTCCTCGGCTTCGAGCATGCGCCCCATGCCGATGTCGCCGCAGGCCTGGCTGCCAGAGCCGGGTCCGAACAGGCGAATGCCACGTGCCAGCAGCTGCTCACGATTGGCCTGGGTAGCGGGGTCGGCCCACATGGCCTGGTTCATGGCTGGTGCCAGCGCGACTGGGGCGTTGGTCGCCAGCACCACTGTGGTCAGCAGATCATTGGCGACGCCCTGAGCAAGGCGGGCCATGAGGTCGGCGGTGGCCGGCGCGATCAGCACGAGGTCTGCCCAGCGAGCCAGTTCGATGTGCCCCATGGCCGCTTCCGCCGCGGGGTCGAGCAGGTCCAGGTGGACGGGATGGCCGGAGAGCGCCTGCAGGGTGAGGGGGGTGATGAACTCGCGCCCGCCCTGGGTCATCACCACCCGGACTTCGGCGCCATGGTCGCGCAGGCGGCGGACCAGTTCGGCGCTCTTGTAGGCGGCGATGCCGCCGCCGACGCCCAGGACGATGCGTTTACGATACAGCCGCTGCATAGGCCTGCCTTGTTATCTGGTAGGGATGTCCGGAGTGAGAACCAGGTCTGAAGTTGCCCGGTGCCCCGGAAAAATGACGGGCTAAGATAGCACAGCGCCCACAGCGGAAAAGTGGGCCTGCTCGACAGGGAGATGACATGAGCATACGTGACTGGCCGGCGTCGGAGCGGCCGCGGGAGAAGCTTCTCGATCAGGGCGCGGCCGCGCTTTCCGATGCCGAATTGCTGGCGATATTCCTGCGCACCGGCGTCGCCGGAAAGAGCGCGGTGGACCTGGCGCGCTACCTGCTCGCCGAGTTCGGCAGCCTGCGCGCGTTGCTGGAGGCGGATCTCGATCAGTTCAGCGCACACCTGGGGCTTGGACCGGCCAAGTTCGCCCAGTTACAGGCCGTGCTGGAGATGGGGCGCCGGCACCTGGCCGAACGGCTGCGCCGCGATTCGGCACTGGAATCGCCGCAGGCGGTACGCGATTACCTCAAGGCGCGCCTGCGCCACGAACCGCACGAGCTGTTCGGCTGCCTGTTTCTCGACGCCAAGCACCGGGTCCTGGCCTTCGAAGTGTTGTTCCACGGCACCATCGATGGCGCCAGCGTCTACCCTCGGCAGGTGGTCAAGCGTGCCCTGGCGCAGAACGCGGCGGCGGTGATCCTCACCCACAACCACCCGTCGGGCGTGGCCGAGCCGAGCCAGGCCGACCGTCAGCTGACCCAGCGGCTGAAAGACGCCCTGGCGCTGATCGACGTGCGGGTGCTCGATCATTTCATCGTCGGTGACGGCGAGCCGCTGTCGATGGCCGAATATGGCTGGATGTGAGCGTCGCTACGCCAGCAGCGGTACCAGCAGCAGCGGACCGAGCACCAGCAGCACGAAGCGGCCGTTCCAGCCGAAGGCGATGCGCCACGGGGAGATCCCCGCGTGGCGCGCCAGCATCAGCGCCGACGGCCCATAGGGCGACAGCAGCATCGCCAGAGAAAAACCCACCAGCAGCGCCACCGCCGGCTGCATCACCGCGACGCCGTGGCCCGCCAGCTGGGCCAGCAGTGCGGCGCACAGGCTCAGCGAGATGATCGGCGCGACACCCAGCAGCGCCAGCGCGATGATGGCGAGCATGCCGATGGCGCCGAGGCCGAACAGCGCCAGGGGCGTACTGCTGAAATGACCTGCCAGACGTTCGACCGGAATCAGGATGGCGGTCAGCCCGCCCAGCAAGGCGGAGCAGGCGAAGATGAAGGTCTCGTTACGCATTCCGGCAAGGGTGTCACGTACCTCGCCATAGACGGCGGTTGGCGAGCCGCCCTGGTGCAGTAGCAGGCCGATCACGGCGAGCGGCACCAGCAGCATCGCTGCCTGGGTCGCTGACAGCCAGGTCAGGCTGGCCAGCAGGGCGATCAGCGCAATGCCCAGGAGGCTGCCATACAGCAGCCTGCGCAGCTCACCGGCCGGCGCGGGCGGCCGTTCGCTGCCCATCTGCAGTTGATGCAGCCGGTGATTGTCCATCGTCCAACCGACCACTAGCAGAATTGCCGCACAGAGCAGCCCGAACGGCAGCAGTGCGCTCCAGCTGAGCCCCGGCAGCTCGCGAGTGAGGATCGCCACGGCAACGCTGGTGGGCGCCAGCAGAGGCACCAGGGCGAAGCCGCGCAGCGCCGTGACCATCACCCCGCGGGCGCCCTCGCGCCGCTGTGTCGGACTGTAGCCGCGGCCGTCCAGATGACGTTCCAGCGAGCCGCAGACCAGGTTGAGCATGCCGAAGCTCAGCACCGAACTGATGGCGAAGGTGCTCAGCAGATAGCTCGGGTAGAGGCGCCGGCGCGGTTGTCGCAGCAGCAAGCGGTGCAGCTCGCCCAGTTGTGGCAGCCGCTTGACTGCGCAGTGCGCGAGCCCCAGCGCGCCGATGAACGCGCCGTAATAGGCAGCGGCAGCCAGCATCCGCTGCGCCTGTTCCCAGCTGGGCGTGCCAAGCAGCAACCAGTAAGCGAGCAGGCCGAGCGTGACCAGCCCCAGCCGGCGCGGGTAGGGCATCAGCGAGCGCCAGTGCCACAGGAAGAACAGTACCAGCAGGGCGCCGCTGATCACGCTCGGCCATTGCAGGCGGGAGACCAGCGCGAACAGCTCGCAAGCGAGCGCCAGTGGCAGCAGGGCCAGCATCGGTCAGGGCAGCTCGCTGCGCAGCTTGCCGCGCTGGTAGACGCCTTCACCAAAGGCCAGCAGGCGATCTTGCTCGTCCAGCAGGTCGCAGCTGGCCATGAATACCTTGTGCCCGGAGGAGCGGCAGAGTGCCACCGCGCGGATGCGGCTGCCGGCTGGCGCCGGTGCGCTGAAGTTGACGTTCATCGACAGGGTGGTCGCCACGCGGCGCTGGTCCGCCTGCTCGGTCCAGGTGCCGCACAGGCCCATCGCCACGTCGAGCAAGGTTGCGCTGACGCCGCCGTGCAGGTTGCTGGCGTTGTTCAGGTGACGCGGCTGCAGCAGCAGTTCGATCACCACCCGCTCGGGGCCGTACTCGGTCAGGCGGCAGCCGAGATCCTGAAAGAAGCCGGTTATGGAGGCTTCGACCTGCAGGCGTGAATGCTCGGACATAAGGGCGTATCGGTAGGAAGTTGCGCCGCAGAGTGGCAGCCTTTAGCCTGCTGGTCAATCTGACGGAATGTCATTCCGCACTGCGGAATATGCGGTGTGTGAGGAGGGGTTTGGGATGTTCGAACGTATCGGAATCATCGGTGCCGGCGCCATGGGGCGGGGCATCGCTCAGCTGTTTGCCAGCGCGGGCAAGCAGGTGTGGCTCTACGATGCGCGTGGCGAGTCGGTCGCCGAGGCGCTGCGTTTCAATCGCGAGCTGCTGGAGCGCAGCCTGGCCAAGGGCCGCCTGAGCACCGAGGCGCTCGACGCAACCCTGGCGCGGATGCGGCCGGCGTCGACGTTGCAGGAGCTGGCCGGTTGCGACCTGCTGATCGAGGCCATCGTCGAGAATCTCGAGGCCAAACAGGCGCTGTTCGTCGAACTGGAGGCGCTGGTTGCCGAGGACGCGGTACTGGCGACCAATACCTCGTCACTGTCGGTCACGCGGATCGCCGCGGCCTGCCGGCACCCGCAGCGGGTGGCCGGTTTCCATTTCTTCAACCCGGTGCCGTTGATGAAACTGGTGGAAGTGGTGCGCGGCGAGCGCAGCGATCCGCAGGTGATCGAGCGGCTGGTCAAGCTGGCCGAAGAGGCCGGGCATTTCCCTGCGATCACACCGGATACTCCCGGTTTTCTGGTCAACCATGCCGGTCGCGCCTACAGCACCGAGGCGCAGCGCATCCTCGCCGAGGGCATCGCTGATGCCGAGCAGATCGACCGAATCCTGCGCGACGGCCCGGGCTTTCGCATGGGGCCGTTCGAACTGTTCGACCTCACCGGTCTGGACGTCTCTCACGCCGTGATGGAGTCGGTGTACCAGCAGTTCTACCAGGACCCACGCTATACGCCGTCCTACCAGGCCGCGCAGCGGGTCGCCGCCGGTCTGCTCGGGCGCAAGAGCGGCCAGGGCTATTACCGCTACGACAATGGCCAGCAGATGCGAACGCCGGCGCCGGCCGTCGAGCCAGTCCCGGTGGACCGCCCGTTCTGGCTGGACAGCCAGGACGCCGAGCTGCGCGGTTGGCTGGCAGCCTTGCTGGGCCAGACGGGTGCGCAGCTGGAGTCGGGCGAGACGCCGTCGGAACGGGCCATCTGCCTGATCACTCCTTTGGGTGAGGACGCCAGCTCGATGATCGCGCGTCTGGATTTACCGGCGGCGCGTTGCGTCGCCTACGACCTGTTTAGCGATCGCGAACGGCGGCACGTGCTGATGCGTACGCCTGCGCTCGACCCCGCGCTGGAAGCCCAGGCGCGGCAGGCGCTGGGTCGCGACGGCGTGCCGGTGGAGGTGATCAACGATTCGCCGGGGTTCGTCAGTCAGCGCGTCGTGGCCAGCATCGTCAACCTGGGCTGCGAGATCGCGCAGAAGGGCATCGCCGATCCGCATACGCTGGACCGGGCGATTACCCTGGCGCTGGGCTACCCGAAGGGGCCGCTGGGTTTCGCCGAGCATTATGGTGCGGCGCGCGTCCTCGCCATTCTCGAGGCGATGCAGGCCTGCTATGGCGGTGAGGCGCGCTACCGGCCGAGCCCCTGGCTGCGCCGGCGGGTACAGCTCGCGCTGCCCCTGAGCGCGCCGGAGCGGGCGTCGGCACCCTAGTTATCGAGGCGACCGGAGGCGCGCGCCGGCGACTTCAGTTTGTCCGGCCGCGGCCGTTAAGCCTGGGGTGAGTCTTCGATAACGGCACGGTGCTACTAAGGCACTACTGTTCTTTGTCGGAGGCTGTGGGTACAACGTCGGATCAATCCGACAAGAACAAGAGGCCCGTCCATGAGCCCCGCCAACCGCCACCCCAAGGCCATCGTGTTCCATGTAGCGCTGATCGTCGGTCTGCTGCTCATGCATTACTGGCTGGCCCCGCCCCTGCTGTTGACGGCGCTGTTGCTGCTCGCCGCGGCGCTATGGCCCTGGTTCACCGTCTGGCGCGCGGCAGACGACGGCGCGACGGCTGCCGATACGCCGCCGGCGTTCAGTGAGCTGACCAAGAATCTGTCGCGCAACACCTGCCACAACGCGCTTTCCGCCGCTCAGGTCGCCTTCAGCGCCGAGCAGCTCGCCAGCCGCCTGCAGTCGCAGCTCAAGGCAGTGAGCGAAATCGCCAACGGTGCCGAGGCGATTGCGGCCACCGAGCAGGACAGCGCCGAGCGCGCCCGACACACGCTGGACGCCGCGCAGTCGGTGCGTCAGCGCAGCGATGCCGGTCAGGCCGAGTTGCAGCGCGCCATCGAGCGGATGCAGCAGCTCAGCGCGCAGACCCATGCCAGTCGCGAGCTGATCGACGGCCTGTCCGCCCGCACCGAAGAGATTCGCCGGATCACCGACGTGATCCAGTCCATTGCCAGCCAGACCAATCTGCTCGCGCTCAACGCAGCCATCGAGGCCGCCCGCGCCGGCGAGGCGGGGCGCGGGTTTGCCGTGGTGGCCGACGAGGTGCGCAGCCTGGCGGCGCGTACCTCCAGCGCCACCGAAGAAGTGGGGCGCATGGTGGCCGACATTCGCCAGCAGAGCGAAGCGGTGGTCAGCTACATCCAGCGCCAGGCCAACGAGCTGGACGCCGCCGCCGAGCAGATCGCCACCACCGGCGAGCAGCTCAGCGGCATCGCCGGACTGGCCGGCAGCGTCGAGTCCCAGGTGGAGCAGATCACCACCGGCACCGCCGACAACCATCAGCGCCTGACCGGGCAGTTCGTCGCCCTCGACCAGCTGCGCGCCGACGCACTGGACAGCGAGAAACAGACCCGCCAGCTGGAGCAGGCCGCCGAGCGGCTGGTGGCCCAGGCCGAGAGTGCCAGCGAGCAGCTCGCCGAGGTGCAGCTGGACGACTATCACCAGGCCATGTTCGATCTGGCGCGGCAGGGCGCTGCGGCCATCGCCGAGCGGTTCGAGGCGGACATCCAGGCCGGGCGGGTCAGCCTCGATGATCTCTTCGATCGCAACTACCGGGCGCTGCCCAATACCGACCCGGTGAAGTACCAGACGCGCTTCGACAAGTATGCCGACGAGGTTCTGCCAGCGATCCAGGAGCCGCTGCTGCAGCGGCATCCGGCACTGGTCTACGCCATCGCGACGACCCCGGAAGGCTATGTGCCGACCCACAACCGGGCCTTCAGCCAGCCGCCGGTGGGCAATCCGGAGATCGATCGGGTCAAGAGCCGCAGCAAGCGGCTGTTCAACGATCGCACCGGCGGCCGCTGCGGCAGTCATCAGCGGCGCCTGCTGTTGCAGACCTACAGTCGCGACACCGGCGAGCTGATGCATGATCTGTCGGTGCCGATCATGGTTCGCGGGCGCCACTGGGGTGGGCTGCGCCTGGGCTATCGCCCCGAGCAATAAGGCCGATCCCGAGGTTGGCGCGATCGCCCTGGCCCTGTGCAGCTGCACGGGCCAGGAAGCGACTAAGCTTGCTCGCTACTGGTTCTGCGGAGATGCAGCCGATGAAGACGCTCACCGATCACCTCGCGCAATACGCGGCCTACCACCGCGACCCGCGCAACCTGCTCACCCATTTCGTTGGCATTCCCCTGATCGTGGTGGCCGTGGCCGTGCTGCTGTCGCGCCCCGGCATCGCCTGGGCGGGCCTGTGGCTCAGTCCGGCGGCGCTGGTGTCGCTTGTCGCCGCGCTGTTCTATCTGCGTCTGGACCTGCGCTACGGCATGCTGATGAGCGCCGTGCTGGCGCTCTGCCTGTGGCTGGGTGCGCTGACCGCCGGAGCGGGCACGGCGCTCTGGCTGGGTATCGGCGTGGGGCTGTTCGTAGTGGGCTGGATCATCCAGTTCGTCGGCCACTATTTCGAGGGGCGCAAGCCGGCGTTCGTCGACGACCTCAGCGGGCTGATCATCGGGCCGCTGTTCGTCGCGGCCGAGCTCGGCTTCATGCTCGGGTTGCGCGAGCCGCTGCGCCTCGCCATCGAGGCGCGGGTCGGGCCGGTGCGTCTGCGCCACTCGGCCGCTCACGGCTGAGGGTCCTCAGGGCTTGGCGGCCATCCACTGGTCGCTGAGGCTGCGCGTATGGCGGTCGACCATGATCGGCGCGAACGGGCGGCCCGAGGCGGTGGTGAGGTTGTTGCTGGCGCTGTTCATGTCCTGCAGCGCCACCCGGAGGAAATCCCAGCGGGTCTTGAGCTTGGCCAACAGCGGGTCGCGCTTGCCGTCCAGCTCGGCGAGCTGGGCGTCGATGGCCGGCACCAGGTGGCGCTCATCCTGGCCGAGGTAGGTATCCGGCTGTTCGCGGGCGATCTCGAAGGAGCCGATATAGGCGCGGCTGAGGTATTGCACGGCAAGGTATTCGACCTTGGCCGGCAGTTCGGCCTGGCTGTCGGCGCCCTGCTGGGCGCGCACGGCCGTGAGGAAATCGCGTAGCGCCTTGCTCATCTGCAGCGGAAAGCCCCAGGGCATGTCGTCTTCGGCGGTGCCGAAGCTCGCACCTTCGCGAAGCCGGGCCAGCAGTTCCTGATGGCTTTCGCGTAATGCGCTGGTGGGGTTGGGTACCTGCATCAGGGCGGCGTTCAGCGCCCGCAGATCGTCTTCCAAGCGCAGCAGGTGTGCCTTCTGAAACCCTTCGCCACGGTAGAGCAGCAGGCTGCTGGTGGCGCGGTTGGCGTGAATCTGCATGTTCTGCAGCGGGGTGGTCGGCTCGGCAGCCTCGGTGAGGCCGGGCAGCATGCCGAGGATCAGCAATAACCAGAAGCGAGTGAAACGGTCCATTGTCGTGCTCCTTTTTTATTTTTATAGAAGCGATGCGTGCGTGGCAGCAGCATTCCTGAGCCTAACGGACCACTGGCTATCTGGTATCACCCCAAAGAATGATTTGCAGGGGGAGGACAGAAGGGCGGAGATGTGCTGCAGCTGACGCGCCGGCAGGTACTCGCTGTGCAGTCACCGGCGGCAGGGCGGTCCAGAGCGGATGCTAGAGCATCTTCTCCAGTCCGATCACGTCGGCGAACCAGGCGTTGAAGCGTCGCCAGAGCCCGCCGGGCTCCTTCTCCAGCACGCGCAGGCGACCGCCGTCCTCGGCGATCCAGACCAGCTGCTGGCGCCCGTCGCGCTCCTCCAGGCGTACCTCGTAGCTGAGCGCGGGCGACATGCCCTCTAGGGTCAGGCGATGGACCTCGCGGGCCAGCTCATGGCTTTCCACCAGCACGCCGACTTCGCTGTTCCAGAGCACCGAGCGCGGATCGAAATTCAGCGAGCCGATGAACACCTTTTCCTGATCGAACACTGCCGCCTTGCTGTGCAGGCTGGATTCGGACTCGCCGAGAAAGCTGTAGGACGGCTCCTGTTGCGGCTGTCGGCGCAGCTCGAACAGGCGCACGCCGTGCTCCAGCAGCTCGCGGCGGTAGGGTGCATAACCACCGTGCACGGCCGGCACGTCGGTCGCCTCCAGCGAATTGGTGAGGATGCGTACCGTCACCCCCGCACCGGCGCGCTCGGCCAGGTATTCCACGCCACTGGCGGTCGGCACGAAGTAGGCCGATATCAGTGTCAGCTCGCGGCTCACCGCCTGCATGGTCGGTGCCAGCTGAGTGGTCAGCAGCAGCGAGGTGGCCGGTATGCCCTCGGCGAGCAGCTTCTCCGGGGCATCCCACATCGCCTCGCCGGGTGCCCATATGAGCTCTTCGAGCCATTGCTGCAACTGCGGCTCCTGTTTGTACTGCATCAGCCGCTGGTACTGCTCGCTGTTGTCCTGCCGCGCCTGCTGCAGGTAGTCGTGCAGTTGCCGGCGGGCCTTGTCCAGGCCGCTGGCCTTCGGTTGCCACCAGAGAAAGCGCTGGATCGGCACGCTCAGCTGATTGTTCCAGTACTCGTCGAAACTCCGCGCCAGCTGCTCGGCCACTGGGCCGGCGCCAAGCAGGTCGATGTCGGTGAAGTTCATCGCCTGGTCGGCCTCGAAGTACTCGTCCCCCAGGTTGCGCCCGCCAACGATGGCCAGGCTGCCGTCGACCAGCATGAGCTTGTTGTGCATGCGCCGATGCTGCAACGACAGGTGCAGCAGGCGGCCCATGGTTCGGGTAATCGCGTTGCTGCGGCCCAGGTGCAACGGGTTGAAGACGCGGATCTGGACGTTGGGATGGGCGGCGAGGGCGCCGATGCGGTAGTCCTGGCCGTCGCTGGTGGTGTCGTCCAGCAGCAGGCGTACACGAACGCCACGGTCAGCCGCCTGCAGCAGCTCGTCGATGAGTGCGCGGGTGGTCAGGCCGTCATGGACGATGTAGTACTGCACGTCCAGGCTGAGCTGGGCGGCGCGGATCATTTCGCTGCGGGCCGTGAAGGCCTCGGTGCTCTCGGCCAGCAGGCGAAAGCCGGAGTAGCCGTCCGGCTGGGTGGCAGCGAGCTGCTGTATCCGCCGGCCGAGGGGAGAGGCGTCCGGGGCGACCGAGTAGGACTCGGTCGGGGCTGGATGGCTGGCGCAACCGGCCAGCAGCACGAGCAGCAACAGCGTCAGATAGGCGCGCAAGGTTTCTCCGGGTCTGCATCCATTCATTCCATGCTTGGACGCTGCGCTTCGTCGGAAAATTCAGAAGCGATCCTTCAGCCGATACCAGAGCATGCCCATGGCCAGCAGCGGCGAGCGCAGCAGGCGACCACCGGGGAAGGTCGGGTGCGGCACCTTGGCGAACAGATCGAAGCCATGGCTCTGCTGCGCCATGATGGCTTCGGCCAGCAGGCGACCAGCCAGATGAGTGGCATTCAGCCCGTGCCCGGAATACGCCTGGGCGTAGAACACGTTGGGCTGCTCGGGCAGGCGCCCGATCTGCGGCAGGCGATTGGCGCCGATGCCGATCATGCCGCCCCACTGGTAGTCGATGCCGATGCCGATCAGCTGCGGGAACACCTCGAGCATCTTCGGCTGCATGTAGGCGGCAATGTCTTTCGGGTCGCGGCCCGAATAGTGGCAGGCGCCGCCGAACAGCAGACGGCCGTCGGCCGAGAGGCGGAAGTAGTCGAGCGCCACGCGCTGATCGCAGACTGCCGTATTCTGCGGCAGCAGTTCGCGGCACAGCGGTTCGGGCAGGCGCTCGGTGGCGATGATGTAACTGCCGGCCGGCAGCACCTTGCCGGCGAGCTTCGGCTGCAGGCCGTTGAGGTAGGCGTTGCAGGCGAGCACCAGGGTTTCTGCCTGTACCACGCCATCGGCCGTGTGGACCTTGACCTGCGGGCCATACTCGATGCGTTCGACCTTCGACTGCTCGAACAGGCGTACGCCCAGCGACTGCGCCGCGGCCGCCTCGCCAAGCGCCAGATTCAGCGGGTGCAGGTGCCCGGAGCCCATGTCCAGCAGGCCGCCGAGGTAACGCTGCGAGCCGATCACGGTGGCCAGGTTCGGTCGCGATACCCGTTGCAGCGGATGCGGATAACCCAGGCGCAGCAGGTCGGAATAGTCTTCGTCGAAGCCCTTGAGGTGACGCGGCTTGGTTGCCAGGTCGCAATAACCCCAGGTCAGGTCGCAATCGATGGCATAGCGTTCGATGCGCTGGCGAACGATCTCCACCGCCTCGAAGCCCATGCGCTTGAGCTCGTCCACACCCTCTTCGCCGAGGATGTTGGTGAACTGCTCGACATCATGGCCGACGCCGCGGATCAGCTGGCCGCCGTTGCGCCCGCTGGCGCCCCAGCCGATGCAGTGCGCTTCCAGCAGGATGACGCTGAGCCCGCGTTCGGCCAGTTCGATGGCGGTATTGAGGCCGGAGAAGCCGCCACCGACGATGCACACGTCGGCCCGCTGTTCGCCCTGCAGGGGCTCGAAGGACAGCTCGCGGTTGACGCTCGCGGCATAGTAGGAAGGTGCATGGTCGCTGGTGTTCGAAGCGGATGCACGATGATTCACTGAAGTGTCATGAAAGGTCTGCATCTTTCTAGGGTAGACCGGAGCGGTGCCGCGGGGCAAAGGCGAGCTGGACCGACGGTGCCACGACTGGCTTGTCGCGGTACGTCCGGATGTGCACCCGGAGGCTCTAGTCCGGGACCGGCAGGTCGAGGGACTCCTTGATCTCTTCCATCACGATATAACTCTTCGATTCCCGCACGTGGGGCAGCTTCAGCAGGATGTCGCCAAGCAGCTTGCGGTAGGAGGCCATCTCCGAAATGCGCGCTTTGACCAGGTAATCGAAATCACCGGACACCAGATGGCACTCCAGTACATGGGGTAGCTTGAGCACCGCGCGGCGGAATTCCTCGAAAATGTCGCCGGACTTGTACGCCAAGCTGATCTCGACGAACACCAGCAGGCCGGCCTTCAGATGCTGCGGATTCAGCCGCGCCGAATAGCCCATGATGATGCCCTCGCGCTCAAGGCGCCGGACCCGCTCGGTGCAGGGCGTGGTGGACAGGCCGACGCGCTCGCCCAGTTCGGTGAACGGCAGACGCCCCTCGGCTTGCAGGATGCGCAGGATATGACGATCGATCTTGTCCAGTTCGCGTCGGGTCTGATGGCGAGTTCGCAAGGGAAATACGCTCCAAATAAAGCGGCTCTGGCGTGAATTATGGCCAAAGATAGCTTTTTATATGGTGAATAACACTGCTTCAGCCTTTTTATACTCCGAATCAATAGTGAATCCGGAAAAGCCTGTTCGAGCGGGCGGGAGGCTGCAATGCGTGTACTGGTACTGGGTAGCGGAGTCGTCGGCACCGCCAGCGCCTACTATCTGGCGCGGGCCGGTTTCGAGGTGGTTGTGGTCGATCGGCAACCGGCCGTGGCAATGGAAACCAGCTTCGCCAATGCCGGCCAGGTGTCGCCGGGTTATGCCTCTCCCTGGGCCGCGCCGGGTGTGCCGCTGAAGGCGATGAAGTGGCTGCTGCAGCGTCATGCGCCGCTGGCCATCAAGCTTACCGGTGATATCGACCAGTACCTGTGGATGGCGCAGATGCTGCGCAACTGCACTGCGGCGCGTTATGCGGTGAACAAGGAGCGCATGGTGCGATTGTCCGAGTACAGTCGCGACTGCCTCGACGAGCTGCGCGCCGAAACCGGTATCGCGTACGAAGGGCGCCAGCTCGGTACCACGCAGCTGTTCCGCACTCAGGCCCAGCTGGATGCAGCGGCCAAGGACATCGCCGTGCTGGAGCGCTCCGGCGTGCCGTACGAACTGCTCGATCGCGCCGGTATCGCACGGGTCGAACCCGCCCTGGCCAAGGTCTCGCACAAGCTCAGTGGGGCCCTGCGTCTGCCCAACGACCAGACCGGTGACTGCCAGCTCTTCACCACCCGTCTGGCGGAGATGGCCCGAGCCCTGGGCGTCGAGTTCCGTTTCGAGCAGAACATCCAGCGTCTGGAACATGCCGGCGACCGCATCGCCGGGGTGTGGATCGACGGCAAGCTGGAAACTGCCGATCGCTACGTGCTGGCCTTGGGCAGCTACAGCCCGCAGATGCTCAAGCCGCTGGGCATCCGCGCGCCGGTCTACCCGCTCAAGGGCTATTCGCTGACCGTGCCGATCAGCGATCCGGCGATGGCGCCGCAGTCCACCGTGCTCGACGAGACCTACAAGGTCGCCATTACCCGCTTCGACCAGCGCATCCGCGTCGGTGGCATGGCGGAGATCGCCGGCCACGACCTGTCGCTCAACCCGCGTCGGCGGGAGACCCTCGAAATGGTGGTGGGCGACCTCTATCCGCAGGGCGGGGATCCGTCTGACGCGGTATTCTGGACCGGCCTGCGACCGGCCACGCCCGATGGCACACCGATCATCGGCGCGACCCCGTATCGCAACCTGTTCCTCAACACCGGTCACGGCACACTGGGCTGGACCATGGCCTGCGGCTCTGGCCGGGTGCTCGCCGATCTGCTCGCCTCCAAGCGCCCGCAGATCAGCACCGAGGGCCTGGATATCTTCCGTTACGGCAAGCACAAGGAGAATCACAAACATGCCCATCCGGCGGCTGCACACTGAGACGCGCTACAGCGAGGCGGTGATCCACAACGGCGCGGTCTATCTGTCCGGGCAACTGGCCGATGACCTGACCGGAGACATCCGTCAGCAGACCCGCGAGACGCTTGCCAGCATCGAGCGCCTGCTGGACGAGGCGGGCACCAGCAAGGCCCGCCTGCTCTCGGCGACCATCCACCTCAAGGATATCGCGGGCGACTATGCCGGGATGAACGAGGTATCGGACGCCTGGTTGCCCTCGGGCACCGCGCCGGCGCGGACCACCGTTCAGGCACTGATGTACGCCCCTGATGTGCGGGTGGAAATCACGGTCGTCGCTGCGATGCCCGACTTGGCAGGCCCGGTACTCTGACCATCGGCCGCGTGCCGCGCGACGAGCCGCCCGGTACGCGTGTTGTAAATTCTGAACGCCATTGCCATCATAAGCCCCCTCATCGCTTCGCTCTTGAAAGGGGGCTCCCGTATTGGACGTCGGTGTTCGACTGCAAACCATCCGCAAGCTCAAGGGCCTGTCCCAGCGCGAACTCGCCAAGCGCGCCGGCGTCACCAACAGCACCATTTCCATGATCGAGAAGAACAGCGTCAGCCCGTCCATCAGCTCGCTGAAAAAGGTGCTGAGCGGCATTCCGATGTCGCTGGTGGAATTCTTTTCGCCTGACTTCGATCAGGACAGCGATACCCAGGTGGTCTACAAGGGCAGCGAACTGATCGATATTTCCGACGGCGCGGTGAGCATGAAGCTGGTGGGCAAGGCGCACCCCGGTCGTGCCATCGCCTTTCTCGACGAAACCTATCCGCCGGGCTCCGATACCGGCATGGACATGCTGTCGCACCAGGGCGAAGAGGCCGGCATGCTGGTCGAGGGGCGCCTGGAGCTGACGGTGAGCGGCCAGGTCTACGTGCTGGAAAGCGGCGACAGCTATTACTTCGAGAGCAGCAAGCCGCATCGTTTCCGCAATCCGTTCGATGTGCCGGCGCGGCTGATCAGCGCCACCACACCGGCGAATTTTTAACGCGACCAGCGCGTCTCGTTCGAAAGTTCGATGCGACAAAGCGTCGCTGAGAATAGCTGGGCCTTTCGTATTGTTTCAGCCGGCATGGCTTGCCGGTATACTGACCGCCGCTCGCGATACCGTGGCCGCGGGCGTGTCTAGCCACAATGAGGGTGTAAGGTGAACCTGATTAAGAAGATCCTGGTAGCACAGACTGCCGTATTGGCCCTGTGGGCAATGAGCGCTCAGGCTGCGACCGACGAAGCAATCGCCGAGCGCCTCAAGCCGGTGGGCGAAGTATGTATCCAAGGTGAAGAGTGCGCAGCCGCTGGTGCCGGTGCTGCCGCAGCCGCCGGTGGTGCAGCTCGCAGCGGTTCCGACGTGTATGGCAAGTTCTGCACTGCCTGCCACGGCTCCGGTCTGTTGAACGCACCGAAGACCGGTGACAGCGCCGCCTGGTCCGCCCGTGCCGACGCTGCCGGTGGTCTGGACGGCCTGCTCAAGCACGCCATCAGCGGCATCAACGCCATGCCGCCGAAGGGCACCTGTGGCGACTGCTCCGATGACGAGCTGAAGGCCGCCATCCAGCACATGTCCGGCCTCTGATCGAGCGCCGCGTCATCAGCAAAGCCGCCTCCGGGCGGCTTTGTCGTTTCTGGAGGGAGCAAAGCGCGGCTGCCGCGAGTCGAAACCGATAGGCCGATCGGCCTGACTCATCGACCCGAGCAGGAGGCCCCGCATGCCCAGTACCGCGCCGCATCCCGAACAGCTGCAGCTCTGCAGTGACGGGCGCACGCCCAACAGCCCGCACCCGGTGCTGATCTATCGCCAGCTACCCTTGGCGGGGCCGAGCCCGGCCGAGGCGTTCGAGCGGTTGTTCGACAGCCATCTGTGGCCCTCCGCCTGGCGCGGAACGGTTTACGACTACCACCATTACCATTCCACCGCCCACGAAGTGCTCGGCGTGGCCAGCGGCTGGGCGCGGCTGATGCTCGGCGGGGAGAAAGGCGAGGAAGTCGAGCTGCGTGCCGGCGATGCGCTGGTGTTGCCTGCCGGCACTGGCCATTGCGCACTGGAGGCCAGCGAGGATTTTCAGGTGGTAGCCGGTTATCCGCTGGATCAGCAGTACGACATGCAGCGCCCCGATGCGGCCAGCCATGATGCCTCGCGGGCACGCATCGCCCGCGTCGGCGTGCCCGTCAGCGATCCGCTGGCCGGCACGCAGGGCGCACTGGTGACGCTCTGGCGCGGGGAGGCCGTGCCTGTCAGCCGATGAGTCGGCGCAGGTCGCGCTCAGTCGATGAACTGCACCGCGCCATCGGCCAGCGAGGCGACCCGGGCGAGTGACTCGACGCGGTAGCCAGCCTCTTCCAGTTCCTTGCGACCGGTCTGGAAGGATTTCTCGATGACGATGCCGAGACCGGCGATGCTGGCACCGGCCTGGTTGATGATCGAGATCAGGCCCTTGGCAGCTTTGCCGTTGGCCAGGAAGTCATCGATGATCAGCACGCGGTCGTTGGCAGACAGGTGCTGCGTCGATACAGCGATGGTGCTTTCCACCTGCTTGGTGAACGAATAGACGGTCGCGGTGAGCAGGTTGTCATGCAGGGTCAGCGACTGATGCTTGCGGGCGAAGATCACCGGTACGCCCAGCTCCAGGCCGGCCATCACGGCCGGTGCGATGCCCGAGGCCTCGATGGTGACGATCTTGGTGATCCCGTCATCGCGGAAGCGACGAGCGAATTCTCGGCCGATGGCCTGCATCAGCACCGGGTCGATCTGGTGATTGAGGAACGCGTCGACCTTGAGAACCCGGTCGGAAAGCACGATGCCATGACTGCGAATCTTATCTTTCAGCTGTTCCACGAACGCTACCTCAAGCGTGGGCGGCCGCGGCTTGCCTGACGCTCGGCGCGGTGGCGCTTCTGCCGTCACTGCGTTTCGCAGCCTGGAAAAGCCGCGCATTCTCGCTCAATTCGCGGCGCCGATCCAAGGGCGACGTTCAGCTGAGCGGTTCGATCGACAGGCGGCGAAAGCGCACGGCCTCGCCATGGTGCTGCAGCACGATGTGGCCGGCGGTGGCCTGTGCGTACAACGGCTTGTCGGCGAACTTGCTGGCCCGAATCTGCATGCGCAGATCCGGGTCATCCAGGCGATAAGAAAGCACCATGCGGTTGTCCAGCCAGTGTTCGACGTCCGCGTCGCGAACCACCAGCGCACCTTCCATGAAACTGCCCGGTTCGATCGGCGTTTCCTGCTGCGTTGCCCGCAGGCCGTACAGGGCGCCGTTGCGTGTGGTCGGCTCGGCGCCGTCGGGATGCACGGCATCGTCCAGCAGCTGCATTTCCGGCCCGCTGTGCCAGGCGAGTTCGGCGGCCTCGTCGACGCGGTAGAACACCCCGGAGTTGCCGCCGACCGGCAGCGCGTATTCGAAACGCAGGATGAAATTCGCAAAGCACTCGCGGGATATCAGGTCGATCCGCGGCGCACCGACGATGGCGCACAGCTGCTCCTCGTCGCGGTACCAGCTGCCCTCGGGAAAATCGGCGCCGTGCCAGGCGCGCCACTGTGTTGCGTCGAGAATCATGCGTCGCTCCTATCCGAACAGTTGCTGCTTGCGCCGCAGCCAGCGGTAGCCGTACGGACCCAGCCGCAGCTGGAGCGGGGTGCCCTCGGGCTGCCCGTAGTCGCAGTCGGCGAGTACATCGACCATGTCCTGCAGGTCGTCGTCGGTGATCGTCACGGTGGTCTCGCGGTCCGCCAGATTCACCAGCATCAGCACCGTGGAGTCGTTGTCGTGGCGAATGGCGAACACGCTCGGGTCGTCCACCTCCACCGTGCGCCGCTTGCCGATGCCGATCTCGCGCAGGCCGATGCGGGTGCGGATCATGTTGCCGGTGCGCGCCATCAGCGAGTCGCTGCGCAGGGTCTGGGCGAATACGTTGACCCTGTCGAAGGCGAAGGGCCCTTCATCGATCACCGGGGCGATCAGCCGTTGCGCGTCGATGCAGGAGAAGCCTGCGTTGGGCTCGTTGGACCACTGCATCGGCGTGCGCACCGCCAGCCGTTCCGGGCGCTCGAGATCGTCGCCCATGCCGATTTCCTCGCCGTAGCGGATGATCGGCGTGCCGGGCAGGGAAAAGAGCAGGGCGTGGGTGGCGGCGATGCGTCGCTCGTCGCCGTCGAGCATGGGCGCCAGGCGTCGGCGAATACCGCGGTTGTAGGCGCGCATGTTCTGATCGGGGGCAAAGGTATCCAGTACCTCGTTGCGCTCATCCTCCTCCAGCCGGTCCAGGCTCAGCTCATCGTGGTTGCGAATCCACAAGGCGTATTGCGAATGGCTGGGTGGCAGCGGCTGGCTGTTCAGCGCGCGACAGAGCGGCTCGGCCTGCTGCCTGGCGAGGGCGAGGAACAGGTGGTTGTTGACCCAGAAGTCCAGCAGCAGGGTGACGCGGTCGGCCTCGTCACCGAAGTACTCGATGTACTTCTCCGGATCGGTATCGATCTCGCCGAGCAATACGGTCTCCGGGCGGCGCATGGTGACGAAGTCGCGCATGTGTTCCAGCAGCCAGTAACCCTGGCGCAGGTCGCCACCGCCGGCCTGGCGCACCATGTGCACCGCGGCGTCGATGCGAAAGCCCGACACGCCCAGGCGTAGCCAGAACGACATGATCCGCTCGATCTCGTGGATTACCCGCGGGTTGGTCAGGTCCAGGTCCGGCTCATGCTTGTAGAACAGATGGCGATAGTACTGGCCGGCCTGCTCGTCCCAGGTCCAGACGCTGTCTTCCACCGTGGGAAAGATCGGCTCGATGGCGTCGTCCGGCTCGTCGGCCCAGATGTAGTAGTCGCGATAGGGCGAATCGCGGTCGCGGCGCGCTTCCTGGAACCAGCGGTGTTCGCTGGAGGTATGCTGCACGACCAGCTCGATGATCACGTGCAGACCCAGTTCCTCGGCCTTCTCCAGCAGGGCAACGATGTCGGCCAGGTCGCCGAAGCGCTCGGCCACCTGCAGATGGTCGCTGATGTCGTAGCCGGCATCCTCGAATGGCGACTGGTAGAAGGGCATGAGCCAGATCGCGGTGCAACCGAGGCCGCGAATGTAGTCGAGGCGCTCGGTGATGCCGCGCAGATCGCCGCAGCCATCGCCGTTGCTATCACGGAACAGCGAGGGGTCGATCTGATAGATCACCGCGTTGCGGTACCAGAGTGGGCGCATGGTCAGGCCTCCGTGGGGCGCAGTACGAGTGCCTGGCCCGGGTTCAGGGTGCCGGCATAGGGCTCGCCTTCGCCGAGGCCGTCGCTGGCGATTTCCACCGTCCAGTCGCCACTCTGCGGGCAGGCATGCGCCGCTTCGGCGAAATTGATGCAGACCAGCCGCAGGTCATCGCCCAGCTGCCGGCGGTAGGCGAGCACCTCGGGATGCGAGGGCAGTTCCTCGAAGTCGCCGTGCAGCAGCGCCGGGCTGGCCTTGCGCGCTGCGAGCAGGCGCTGATAGAGGGCGAACATCGAGTTCGCCGCGCCGACCTGCCGTTCCGCGGCCAGCTCGTCGGCATCGGGCGGAAAGGGCAGCCAGGGTGACGCGCCATTCCAGTCATGGGGCGGTTCGGCCAGCCAGGGAATGGGAGCACGACAGCCGTCGCGGCCGCCCGGGTCGATGCGCGCCTCGTCGGCGATGTGTGCGTCTTCCAGGCCCAGTTCCTCGCCCTGGTAGATGAACGGTGTGCCGCGCAGCGTCAGCAGCAGTACCGCGGCAGCGCGGGCGGCGCGCTCGGAGCCCTGGTAGCGGCTGCGCTGACGCACATTGTCGTGGTTGGACAGCACCCAGGTCGGCCAGGCGCCGGCCGGCTGCAGCCAGTGCTCGACCTCACGGATGCAGGTGCGAAACAGCACCGGGTCCCAGGGCGCATCGAGCGGATTGAAGTTGAAGGCCAGGTGCAGCTCATCGCCGGCGCCGTAGTACTGCAGCACGCGCTCGGTGGAGCGGATGTTCACCTCGCCGACCAGCATGCGATCACCGGGATAGCTGTCGACCAGCTTGCGCAGGCCGCGCAGCACCTCGTGGCTGTAAGGCTGGTCGTTGAAGTCCGACAACGGCTGACCGGCCTGGCAGCGCGGATCGTCGGCGAAGCTCGGATCCTTGCCGGTGCAGTGAATGACGTCGATGCGAAAGCCATCGATGCCGCGATCGAGCCAGAAGCGCAGCACGTCGTGCATTGCCGCGACCACTTCGGGGTTGCGCCAGTTCAGGTCCGGCTGCTTGGCCAGGAACAGGTGCAGGTAGTACTGCTGGGTGTGCTCGTCCCAGGTCCAGGCGCTGCCGGCACCCAGCGCAGCGCGCCAGTTGTTCGGCTGGTCCCGCCAGATGTACCAGTCGCGCTTGGGGTTGTCCCGCGAGCTGCGCGACTCGACGAACCAGGGATGCTCGTCGGAGGTGTGGTTGGGCACGAAGTCCAGCAGCACGCGAATATCGCGCGCGTGGGCTTCGGCAATCAGCCGGTCGATGTCGGCCAGCGAGCCGAACAGCGGGTCGATGTCGCAGTAGTCGCTGATGTCGTAGCCGGCATCGGCCATCGGCGAGCGGAAGATCGGCGATAGCCACAGAGCATCGACCCCCAGCCGCTTGAGGTAGTCGAGGTGCCGCAGTACGCCCTGGAGGTCGCCGATGCCGTCGCCGTTGCTGTCAGCGAAGGATCGCGGGTAGATCTGATAAACGGTCGCACCCATCCACCACGGCGTTCGCGTTGTCTCGCTCATGCAGCGTACCCCCTGATTCGTCTGAGGTCGCGGCGGCTCGGCAACGCCGCCTTGTCAGCCATACGACTGGCAAGCGGGACACGGGTTCGCCACTTCCCTTGATCCCGGTCGGCTCATGGAGAACGCAAGGGTGGATACTGCGCCTAAGCTAACGACTGACTTTCAACCCCTCCGAGGAGATTTGCCATGCTGCGTATTGCCATCAATGGGTATGGGCGTATCGGTCGCGCGGTGGTGCGCGCGCTGTTCGAGCGCGGACTGCAGAATCAGGTGCAGGTGGTCGCCATCAACGACCTCAGCGAACACAACACGCTGGTGCACCTGACCCGTTTCGACTCGACCTTCGGTCGTTTTCCCGAGCCGGTGACGCTCGAGGGCGATTCGATGGTGGTGCGCGGTCAGTCCATCCGCCTGCTGGCCGAACGCGACGCCACCCAACTGCCGTGGAAGGAGCTGGGCGTCGATGTGGTGCTCGAGTGCACCGGCAAGTTCAAGCAGCGCGCGGCCATCGAGCAGCACCTGCAGGCCGGTGCCGGCCGGGTGTTCGCCTCGCATCCGCTGGATGGCGGCGACCTGACCGTGGTCTACGGCGTGAACCATCAGCTGCTGGCCGACCAGCGGGTGATCTCCAACGCCTCGTGCACCACCAATTGCCTGGCACCACTGGCCAAGGTGCTGCACGAGGCGGTCGGCATCCGCCAGGGGCTGCTCAACACCGTGCACTCCTATACCAATGACCAGAACCTGCTGGACAAGGCCCACAAGGACCTCTATCGAGCCCGCGCCGCCGGGCTGTCGATGATTCCGTCCACCACCGGTGCGGCCAAGGCCATCGGCCTGGTGCTTCCGGAACTGGCCGGGCGGCTGGACGGGCTGTCGGTGCGTGTGCCGACGCCGAACGTCTCGCTGGTGGACCTGACCTTCATCGCCGAGAACGCGCCGGCAAGCGTCGAGGCGATCAACCAGATCCTGCGCGACGGTGCGCAGAAGCTGCCGGCCGGTGTGATGGAGTGCAACGACGAGGCGCTGGTGTCCTGCGACTTCAACGGCTATCCCGCCTCCTGCGTCGCCGACCTCAGCCAGACCCGCGTGCAGGGTGAGCTGGTCAAGGTGATGGCCTGGTACGACAACGAGTGGGGCTTCTCCAACCGCATGCTCGATGTGCTGCTGCACTGGCAAGGCGCCAACGCCGGATGACTGACGCCGACCGACCTGGTGTGGGGCAGGGGCTGTGGCAACTGCCCCTGGCGCAGTTTCGCAATGCCGTGGCCGAGCGCGCCCTGCCCGGCTGCGGCGCGGTCGCGGCGGTGACCGCGGACCTCGCCGTAGCGCTGATCGTCAAGGCGCTGCGGGTCACGGCCAGGCAGCGCGACGATGACCGCTGCAGCGCGTTGCTCGACGAGGCGCGGGCACTGCTCGGCCGTCCTGGTGCCTTTGCCGACGACGATGTGGCGGTGTTCCGCGAGGTGCTCAAGGATCAGCACGAGGAGCGCTTGGCGTCCTCGGCGGCGCGCCAGGCCTGTGCCGTACCGCTGGCCACCGCCCATGCCTGTATCGAGGCGCTGGGCATAGCCGAGCGTGCCGTGCCGCTGGTCGACCCCGCGCTACGGTGCGACGTCGAGGCTGCCGTCCTGTTGCTGGTTGCCTGTGTCGATGCCGTGCTGCTCAATGTCGACGCCGATCTGCAAGGGCTGGACGACGCGCAGGCGCGCGCGAGTGCAGGTGCGGGCCGAGCGGCTGGCCATGGCAGTGGAGCGGCATCGGCAACGTTCGGTTTGATCAGCGCGCGCACTGCGCAGCAAATAAAACGAGACCATCGGTCTCGTTTTTTATTGACGTCTACCCATTCGCTTTCTACTCTCCAGGCTCGATAGTGAGACATAAAGTCTCAGAATAAGAAGCCGCCATGTCTCAGGCGGCCCACCTCGGAGAATACTCATGAGCCACCGCATCGTCCTGCCGCGCCTGATGGAAGTCGGCGCTGGCGCCAGCGGGCAACTCGCCCGCGTGTTGCAGGAACTGGGCTGCAGTCGCCCGCTGATCGTCACCGACCGCATGATGGTCGAGCTCGGCTATGTCGCGCGCATCGCCGGTCAGCTGGAAGAGGCCGGCATCGCCAGCCAGTGCTTCGCCGATACCCTGCCCGAACCGACCGCTGCCTCCATTCGCGCCGGCGTCGAAATGGTCCGCCAGGGCGACTTCGATTCCATCGTCGCCCTCGGCGGCGGCAGCCCGATCGATTCGGCCAAGGCCATCGGCATCCTCGGCAAGTTCGGCGGCGAGATGCGCGACTACCGCTTCCCGCGCGATGTCAGCGAAGCCGGCCTGCCGCTGATCGCCATCCCCACCACCGCCGGCACCGGCTCGGAGGCGACGCGTTTCACCATCATCACCGACGAGACCAGCGACGAGAAAATGCTCTGCGCGGGCCTCGGCTTCATGCCCATCGCCGCGCTGATCGACTACGAGCTGACCCTCTCGCTGCCGCCGCGGGTCACCGCCGACACCGGCATCGACGCGCTGACCCACGCCATCGAAGCCTATGTCAGCCGCAAGGCGAGCCTCTACAGCGACTCTCAGGCGCTGGAAGCCATGCGCCTCTTGGCGCCTAACCTGCGCACAGCGTTCCACCAGCCGGACGACCGCGCCGCGCGTGAAGCGATGATGCTCGGCGCGACACTGGCCGGAATCGCCTTCTCCAACGCATCGGTGGCGCTGGTGCACGGCATGAGCCGGCCGATCGGTGCCTTCTTCCACGTGCCGCACGGGCTGTCCAACGCCATGCTGCTGCCGGCGATCACCGCTTTCTCGATTCCCGCGGCGCCCGAGCGCTACGCCGACTGTGCGCGGGCCATGGGCGTCGCCGCACAGACCGAAGGCGTCGAGGTGGCGAACGACAAGCTGCTCGCCGAGCTGCGGGCGATCAATCAGGAGCTGAAAGTGCCGAGCCCGGAACAATTCGGCATCGCCCGCGAACGCTTCTTCGAGCTGCGCGCGACCATGGCGCGTCAGGCGCTGGCCTCCGGCTCGCCGGGCAACAACCCGCGCGTGCCCACGGAAGCGGAAATCATCGACCTCTACGAAACCGTCTGGAACCAGGAGTGAAGCCATGCAGACCCTCGGCAACCTGATCAACAACGAGGCCGTCGCCGGCCGCTCCGAGCGCCATGCCACCGTCTACAACCCGGCCACCGGTGAGCCGCGCCTGTATGTCTCGCTGTCCTCGGCGGACGAAACCCGCGAAGCGATTGCCGCTGCCCAGGCCGCCTTCGAAGCCTGGTCGAAGACGCCGCCGCTGGTGCGCGCGCGGGTCATGTTTCGCTTCAAGGAACTGCTCGAAAAACGTCGCGACGACGTCGCCCGGCTGATCACCAGCGAGCACGGCAAGGTCTTTTCCGATGCTCAGGGCGAAGTGACCCGCGGACTGGAGGTGGTCGAGTTCGCCTGCGGCATTCCGCATCTGCTCAAGGGCGAGTTTTCTTCCAACGTCGGCCGCGACATCGATTCGAACTCGCTGATGCAGCCGCTCGGTGTCTGCGCCGGGATCACCCCGTTCAACTTCCCGGCCATGGTGCCGCTGTGGATGCTGCCGGTGGCCATCGCCTGCGGTAACACCTTCGTCTTGAAGCCCTCGGAAAAGGACCCCAGCGCGACGATGCTGATCGGCGAACTGCTGGCCGAGGCGGGGCTGCCAGCTGGTGTGCTGAACATCGTCAACGGCGACAAGGAGGCGGTGGACGTGCTGCTCACCGATGAGCGGGTGCAATCGGTCAGCTTCGTCGGCTCGACGCCCATCGCCGAATACATCTATGCCACCGCCTCGGCCCACGGCAAGCGCTGCCAGGCGCTGGGCGGGGCGAAGAACCACATGGTGGTGATGCCCGACGCCGATCCGCAGCAGGTGGTCAGCTCGCTGATGGGCGCGGCCTACGGCTCGGCCGGCGAGCGCTGCATGGCGATTTCCGTGGCGGTTTGTGTCGGTGACGAGGTGGCTGACAAACTGGTCGAAATGCTCAAAGGCGAAATCAGCCAGATGCGCACCGGCCCGGGTCTGGGCATCGAGCCCGAGCCGCACATGGGCCCGCTGGTGACCCGCGAGCACCAGCAGAAGGTCAGCGGCTATATCGATCTGGGCGTGGAGGAAGGTGCAACGCTGGTCTGCGACGGCCGCGGCATCAAGGTCGAGGGCCATGAGAACGGCTTCTATGTCGGCCCGACGCTGTTCGACCGGGTCATGCCGAGCATGCGCATCTACCGCGAGGAGATCTTCGGCCCGGTGCTGGCCGTGGTGCGGGTTGCGTCGTTCGACGAGGCGCTGCAGCTGATCAACGACCACGAGTTCGGCAACGGCACTTCGATCTTCACCCGTGACGGCGATACCGCGCGGCAGTTCGAGGAGAACGTCAAGGTCGGCATGGTTGGCGTCAACGTGCCGATTCCGGTGCCGATGGCCTTCCATTGCTTCGGCGGCTGGAAGCGCTCGGTGTTCGGCCCGCTGAACATGCACGGCCCGGATGGGGTGCGTTTCTTCACCCGGATGAAGACCGTGACCCGGCGCTGGCCCACCGGTATCCGTGCCGGCACCGAGTTCGCCATGCCGACCATGAAGTAACCCGCGCGGTACCGTTGCACTGGCGGTGCCGGTCGCTACACTCCCGGGCGCCCTGTGGGGCGTCCATCTTCATCGAACGACAAGGCAGACGATGCGCAGCACTCCCCGCGAGAAAGGCTCTTCCATCACCCGCGTGCTGGAAATCATCGAGGCGGTGGCGGCGGCGAAGGAGCCGCTCAGCCCGACCGCGCTGGCCGAGCGCCTGGACATCCCCAAGGCCAGCGCGCACCGGCTGGTGCAGACTCTGGAGAAGGAAGGCTTCCTGCAATTCGGCCTGCGCGGCGGGCTGCTGCCGGGCGAGCGACTGCATGTCGCGGCGCTGAACATCCTGCGCAGCAGCCGGCACAAGGCGCTGCGCCAGGCGATCCTGCGCCAGCTCTCCGAGGCCATCGGCGAGACCTGCGGTCTGGCGATTCCGGACGGGCTGGACATGCTCTATTTCGATCGGGTGCAGACCAACTGGCCGCTGCAGATCAACCTGCCGATCGGTAGCCACACGCCGCTCTGGTGCACCGCCAGCGGCAAGCTCTATCTGGCGTCGCTGCCGCCGGAGCAATTGGAACGGGTGCTGCCGCACCTGCCGCTGCAACGGATGGCGCGCAACACCCTTACCGATCTCAGCGCGCTGCGCGATGATCTGGCCCGCGTGCGCGAGGAACAGCTGGGTACCGACTGCGAGGAGTTCATCGACGGCATGGTCGCCTGTGCGGTGCCGGTACGTGCCTCCGACGGCGAACTGCTGGCCTGCCTGTTCAGCCACGCGCCGGTGATCCGCTGTTCGATGGCGCAGCTGCTGGCGTTCGTGCCACGAATGCGTGCCGCTGCACGCGAACTGGAGGCGGTGCTCGGCAGCGCGGCGGCGCTGGAGGCCGATCAGAGCACGTAGAACAGAGTGGCGATGAAGTGCAGCAGGCTGCCGACCATCACGAAGATGTGCCAGATGCCGTGCCAGTGCTGGAAGCGGTCGTCGAAAACGAAAAAGACGATGCCCACCGTGTAGCAGATGCCGCCGGCCAGCAACCAGCTGAAACCGGCGCCACCCAGGGCGGCGAACAGCGGCTTGACCGCCACCAGCACGATCCAGCCCATCACCGCGTAGATCACCAGTGACAGCACCCGTGCTTCGGAGCGCGGCTTGATCTCCTGCAGCATGCCGATCACGGCGAGGCTCCAGACGATGCCGAACAGCGTCCAGCCCCAGGTGCCGGCCAGGGTGACCAGACAGAACGGCGTGTAGCTGCCGGCGATCAAGAGGTAGATCGACAGGTGATCGAGCTTGCGCATGACCACCTTCGCCCGCCCGCGCAGGCTGTGATAGAGCGTCGAGATGCTATACAGCAGGATCAGGCTCAGACCGTAGATCGCCACGCTGACGATCTTTACCGGCGAGCCGTCGAGCGCGGCGAGGACCAGCAGCCAGATCGCGCCGAGACACGCCAGCGCAGCACCGACCAGGTGCGTCCAGGCATTGAAGCGTTCGCCGTGATACATCCCAACCCTCCCGAAAACCACGATGCCAGCAGCATGCCGCGTCAGCGTTACGGGATTCAAACCGGCCGCGAAAAAAGATCGGCGCGGCGAGCCTTCAGCGCTTGAGCATCGCCCGCATCGCTGCCAGGGCGTCGTTGCCGCGCGCGGCCTTGACCTCCACCGGCGCTTCTTCCATGCCTTCCCAGACCAGATCCTCGGGCGGCAGCTCGTCGAGGAAGCGGCTCGGCGTGCAGTCGATCACCTCGCCATACTGCTTGCGCTTGGCGGCGAAGGTCAGCGCCAGGTTGCGCTTGGCGCGGGTGATGCCGACGTAGGCCAGGCGCCGCTCTTCCTCGATGGTGTCGGCCTCGATGCTGGAACGGTGCGGAAGGATTTCCTCCTCGAAACCGATGATGTACACCGAAGGGAATTCCAGGCCCTTGGAGGCGTGCATGGTCATCATCTGTACGCCCTCGGCACCTTCTTCCTCTTCCTGCTGGCGCTCGAGCATGTCGCGCAGCACCAGCTTGCCGATGGCATCCTCGATGGTCATGTCGCCGTCTTCGTCTTTTTCCAGGGTGTTCTTCAGCGCATCGACGAGAAACCAGACGTTGCCCATGCGCGCGTCGGCCACCTTGTCGCTGGAGGCGTTCTGCCTGAGCCAGTTCTCGTAGTCGATGTCCATCACCATGCTGCGGATGGCGGCGATCGGGTCGTTCTGCGCGCACTGCTGGCGCACGTTGTCCATCCAGTGCTTGAAGCGCGCCAGGCGCTCGGCATAGCGGCTGTCCAGATGCGCGCCGAGGCCGATTTCGTCGGCGGCGGCGTACATGCTGATGCCGCGCTCGCTGGCGTAGTTGCCGAGCTTTTCCAGGGTGGTGGAGCCGATCTCCCGTCGCGGCACGTTGATCACCCGCAGGAAGGCGTTGTCGTCGTCCGGGTTGACCAGCAGGCGGAAGTAGCTCATCAGGTCCTTCACCTCCTGGCGGGCGAAGAAGCTGGTGCCGCCGGACAGGCGATAGGGAATCTGGTGGTGCTGCAGCTTCAGCTCCATCAGCTTGGCCTGGTAGTTGCCGCGGTAGAGGATGGCGAAGTCGCTGTAGGGGCGCTGGGTGCGCAGGTGCTCGGTGAGGATTTCCAGTGCCACCCGCTCGCACTCGGCCTCTTCGTTGCGCGTGCGGATCACGCGGATCTCGTCGCCATGGCCCATTTCCGACCACAGTTGCTTCTCGAACACGTGGGGGTTGTTGGCGATGAGGATGTTGGCGCACTTGAGGATGCGGCTGGTGGAGCGGTAGTTCTGCTCCAGCATCACTACCTTCAGGGACGGGTAGTCCTCCTTCAGCAGCATCAGGTTTTCCGGACGCGCGCCGCGCCAGGCGTAGATCGACTGGTCGTCGTCGCCGACCACGGTGAACTGGTTGCGCATGCCCACCAGCATCTTCACCAGCAGGTACTGGCTGGCGTTGGTGTCCTGGTATTCGTCCACCAGCAGGTAGCGGATGCGGTTCTGCCACTTCTCGAGGATGTCGGGGTGTTCTTGGAAGAGCTTGACCGGCAGCAGGATCAGGTCGTTGAAGTCCACCGCGTTGTACGCCTTGAGCGTGCGCTGGTAGTGCAGGTAGACGATGGCGGCGGTCTGCTCCTTGGGGCCGCGCGCCTTGGCCAAGGCCTCGTCGGGCAGGATCAGGTCGTTCTTCCAGCTGTCGATGAGGTTCTTGATCTCGTCGGCGCCGTCATCGCCGGCGTATTCCTTCTGCATGATGTCGGTGAGCAGCGTCTTGATGTCGCCGTCATCGAAGATCGAGAAGCCGGGCTTGTAGCCCAGGCGCGCGTATTCCTTGCGGATGATGTTCATGCCCAGGTTGTGGAAAGTGGACACGGTCAGGCCGCGCGCCTCGCTGCCCTTGAGCAGGGTGCCGACGCGCTCCTTCATCTCCCGCGCCGCCTTGTTGGTGAAGGTCATGGCGACGATGTGACGGGCCTGGATGCCGCAGTTCTGCACCAGGTGGGCGATCTTGCGGGTGATCACGCTGGTCTTGCCGGAGCCGGCACCGGCGAGCACCAGCAGGGGGCCGCCGACGTAGTTCACGGCTTCCTGCTGCCGAGGATTGAGTCGGGACATGTTGTTCAGGTCGTTCGAAACGGGGGCGCGAGTTTAACAGGCCGAAAGGGTGATGCAGGCGCGTTACAGACGCAATAAAACGCCGGTCGTCGCGCGTGGGGCTTGGCTAATGGCAAGAATCGATTAGTCTTGTCGCGCTGCAGGATGCTGGGGTGGTTGCACAGGGACTGGTGGGATCGGAGACCCTTTGGTGTCTTCAACAGCTCAAGAGTCCGGAGGCCGCTTGCCAGCGCCTGCCCAACCCATGCCACTGTTGCTGTTGGCGCATCGCCCAGACTGGGCGGTGCGGCTGCGCGCCTGCCTGCAGGGTTCGGCCCACGCCGAACAGCTGGTCGTGGCGACGGACTGGCAAACCGTCAGCCAGCAGCTCGAATCTCCCTGTCTGGTCCTGGCGACGCCGCAATGCCGGCCCGCACCGGGGCGCTTTCCCTGGCCGCTGATCCTGCTGCTCGACGAGGAGCCGGAAGAAACCCCGGAAGGTGCGGTCGACTGGCTGGTGGCCGACCAGCTCAGCGCCGAGGTGCTGCGCCGTTGTCTGCGCTACGTGCGCGAGCGCTGCAACCTGCAGGGAACCCTGCAGAAGCTTGCGGTGCGCGACCCGCACACCGGCATCGCCAATCGTCAGGGCTTCCAGGCGCAGCTGCTCGACGCCCTGAGCGAGCACGACGGTCATGGCCTGGAGCTCGGCTACCTGGACCTGGACAATTTCCGCCACGTCAACGACGCCCTCGGCCACGATGCCGGAGATCGCTTGATCCTGCAGGTGGTTGCCCGGCTCAAGGCGCAGCTGGAAGTGGGCGATCTGCTGGCGCGGCTGGGCGGCGACGAGTTCGCCTTGCTGCTCGACACCCGTGACGATGCCGGGCGCGCCGATGCGATCGCCGATCGCATCGTCGAGGCGCTGGCCGAGCCCTACTGGGTGGACGGCGAAAGCCTGATGCTCGGCTGCAGCCTCGGGCTGGCGCGAGCCAGCGCCGGAACCTCGGCCGATGCGCTGCTCTGGCATGCGCAACTGGCGATGCGTCAGGCCAAGGCCAGCCAGGGCTGCACCTGGTGCCTGTACGACGAGCACGTCAGCCGCAGTGCCCGCAGCCTGGCCGACCAGGAGGGCGAGCTGCGCCGCGCGCTGCGCCGTGGTGAGCTGGAGCTGCACTACCAGCCGCGGCTGTGTCTGGACACGGGCCGCGTGGTCGGCATCGAGGCGCTGGTGCGTTGGCTGCATCCCGAACGCGGTCTGCTCGGGCCGGACGCCTTCATTCCCATGGCCGAGGAAAGCGGCCTGATCGTGCCGCTCGGCTACTGGGTCATCGCCCGCGCCCTGCGCGACCTGCAGAGCCTGCACGAGCAGGGTGCGGACTCGCTGCACATGGCGGTCAACCTGTCGTTCCGGCAGTTCCAGGACAGCCAGTTGCTGCCGACACTGACGCGGCTGATCGACGAGCGCGCCATCGACCCGCACTGGCTCGAGTTCGAGCTTACCGAAACCGCCGTCATGCGCCGCAGCGAGCAGGTGCAGACTGCCATGCAGGCGCTTGGCCAGCTGGGCGTGCGCTTCTCGCTGGATGACTTCGGCACCGGCTTTTCCTCCTTCGTGCACCTGTCCAACCTGCCGATCACGCTGCTCAAGATCGACAAGAGCTTCGTCGCCAGCATGGGCGCCCGCCCGGAAAAGCGGCAGCTGGTGGAGGCGATGGTCGGGCTGGCGCACAACCTGCGGCTGGAGGTGGTGGCCGAGGGCGTGGAAACCGCCGAGCAGCTGGAGCTGCTGCGCCAGTTTGGTGCGCAGCAGGTCCAAGGCTATCTGGTCAGTCAGCCGCTGCCGCTGGCCGAACTGCTGAGCTTCATGAGCGCCGAGCGCCAGACCGCCGGCCTGGCGCACTGAGTCGAGGCGCCCCGGCACCACGGCCGGGGCGCGCCGCTATCAGCGCACCATGTGCAGGAAGTGCATGTGTTTTTCGTACTGGCCGAGGATGTCGCCAATGACGTCTTCGCGGCTCCAGCCCATCACGTCGTAGTCCTGACCGCCTTCCTTGAGATGCACCTCGGCGCGGAAGTACTTGCGCTCCTCGCGCTCGTCGTCCTCGCTGGTCACCACGAAGCTGGGCATGGCGTAGGCGCGCGGGCGTACCTCGTAGATGAAGTCCGGCTCGCCTTCGTGGGTGATCTCGAAGCGCAGGCGACGGTCTTCGCCTTCGCTGATCTCCACTTCGTAGCCCTGCTTGCGCATTTCTTCGGCGATGGCCTCGTAGGCCGGACGCACCACCTCGGCGATGAAGCGCACCACATGGGCGCGCCGCGGGAACAGCATCAACGTGCGCAGGCGCCGTTGCCAGCCTCCGGCCGTTGGCGCTGCGCTCGGCGAGATGCTCAGCGCCTGATAACGCAGGCCCTGCTTGGTGGCGTCAAGGCGTAGGGCCTTGAGCAGACCCCACATGGAGCAGAGCAGGGCGATGGTGAAGGGCAGGGCGCTGGCGATGGTCGCTGTCTGCAGCGCGGTCAGGCCATCGGCCAGCAGCAGCGCGATGGCCACGCCGCCCATGGACACCGCCCAGAAGATGCGCTGCCAGATCGGCGTGCCCTGCTTGCCGCCGGAGGCGAGCATGTCCACCACCAGCGCGCCGGAGTCGGCGGAGGTGACGAAGAACACCACCACCATGATGATCGCCACGAGGGAGATCAGTGCCGAGAACGGAAAATGTTCGAAGAAGGCGAACAGTGCCAGTGAGCTGTCCTGTTCGATGGCCTCGCCGAGGCTGCTCACGTGCTCCCAGAGGATCATGTGGATGGCGGTATCGCCGAATACGGTCATCCACAACAGAGTGAAGGCGGTGGGTACCAGCAGCACACCTGCAACGAATTCGCGGATGGTCCGCCCGCGGGAAATGCGCGCGATGAACAGGCCGACGAAGGGCGACCAGGCCAGCCACCAGCCCCAGTAGAACAGCGTCCAGCCGCCGATCCAGTCGTTCGGCTCGTAGGCATAGAGGTTGAAGGTCGTGTTGACGATGTCCGACAGGTAGCTGCCGGTGTTCTGCACGAAAGTCTGCAGGATGAACACCGTCGGCCCCGCGATCAGCACCATCAGCAACAGCAGCGCCGCCAGCGTCAGGTTCAGCTCCGACAGCCGGCGCACGCCCTTGTCCAGGCCGGTGACCACCGAAATCGTCGCCAGCAGCGTGGTGGCGATGATCAGGCCGATCTGCACCGGCACGGATACCGGCAGGCCGTACAGGTGGTTCAGCCCGGTGTTGATCTGGGTGACACCCAGGCCCAGCGAGGTAGCGACGCCGAGCACCGTGCCGATGATGGCGAAGATGTCCACCGCGTGCCCGATGGGACCGTAGATGCGCTCGCCGATCAGCGGGTAGAGCGCCGAGCGCAGTGTCAGCGGCAGGCCGTGACGGTAGGCGAAGTAGGCGAGGATCATCGCCACGATGGCGTAGATCGACCAGGCGTGCAGGCCCCAGTGAAAGAAGGTGATCTTCATTGCTTCGCGGGCGGCGAGCGTCGTGCCGCCTTCGCCCACCGGCGGCGAGAGGAAATGCATGACCGGCTCGGCTACGCCGAAGAACATCAGGCCGATGCCCATGCCGGCGGAAAAGAGCATGGCGAACCAGGTCAGGGCGCTGTAGTCCGGTTCGCTGTGGTCCGGGCCGAGCTTGATGTCGCCGTAGCGACTGAAGGCCAGCAGCACCACCATCAGCAGGATGAGTGCGACGGCGAGAATGTACAGCCAGCTGACATTGGCGATGATCCAGGCCTGGGCGTCGCCGAACAGGGCCTGCGCGTGTTCCTGAAAGGCGACGCTGTAGATCACCAGTGCCAGGATGATGACTGCCGAGCCGTAAAAGACCGGGGCGTTGAGGTGAGAAGACGAGGGCTGTTTTGCCTCCATGCTGCGCTCCTTCGGTTGTGTCTGGGGAGTGGCCGCCTGTGGCGAAAGCCAGGCAACTTAACACAGACCGCAAAAGCGTCCGCTTGTCAGCAGGCATCCGGCAACGTCGAATGCCCCGGCCGGAGGGGCTCAGGCCTGGCTGCCGGGGCGATATTGCAGCGCTTCGGCCAGATGTTGCCGGCCGATGCGTTCGGCCTGCTCCAGGTCGGCCAGGGTGCGTGCGACCTTGAGCAACCGGTGTGCGGCGCGCAGGGACAGTGCGAGACGCTCGCAGGCGCGCTCCAGCCAGGCCTGGTCCTCGGCGGTCAGCTGGCAGTGCTCACGCAGGCCGACAAGGTCGAGAAAGGCGTTGGCGCAGCCCTGGCGGGCGAGTTGCAGTCGCCGCGCCTCGGCCACCTGTGCGGCGAGCACGGCGCTGCTCTGGGCGGTCTGTGGCGCTGCGTTGAGGGCGGTGGCCTCGCGCGCCACGGTCAGATGCAGGTCGATGCGGTCGAGCAGCGGTCCGGAGAGCTTGTTGCGGTAGCGCTGGATTTGCTCCGGCGTGCAGCGGCAGCGACCATTAGGGTCGCCCAGATAGCCGCACGGGCAGGGGTTCATTGCCGCCACCAGCTGGAAACGCGCCGGAAAACGCACCTTGTCCCGCGCCCGGGCGATGACGATATGGCCCGATTCCAGTGGCTCGCGCAGCACCTCCAGCACCTTGCGGTCGAACTCCGGTAGCTCGTCGAGAAACAGCACACCCTGATGCGCCAGGGTGATCTCGCCCGGTTGCGGCCGGCTGCCGCCACCCACCAGCGCCGGGGCCGATGCACTGTGATGGGGCTGGCGGAACGGGCGCTGCGGCCAGTGCTGCAGCGGGCTGTGGCTGGCCACCGAATGAATCGCGGCCACTTCCAGCGCCTCCTGCTCATCCAGCGGCGGCAGCAGGCCGGGCAGGCGGCTGGCCAATAGCGTCTTGCCGGTGCCGGGCGGCCCGGAGAACAACAGGTTATGTGCGCCGGCCGCGGCGATCAGCAGGCCGCGTTTGGCCGCCTGCTGGCCCTGTACGTCGGCCAGGTCGGGGTAGGGCTGGATCTGCCGCAGCAGCCCCTGGGCCACGTAGGGCTCGAGCGGGGTAACGCCGTTGAAGTGGGCGGCAACTTCCAGCAGATGCTCTGCGGCAAACACGGTCAGGCCCGAGGCGAGGCTGGCTTCCTCGGCATTGGCTCGCGGCACCAGCAGCGCACGGCCGGCGGCACGCGCGGCGAGGGCGGCCGGCAGCACGCCCTGGATCGGGCGCAAGGCGCCGGACAACGCCAGTTCGCCCAGGCATTCCAGCTGCTCCAGACGTTCGCCGGGCAGCTGTCCGCTGGCGGCGAGGATGCCCAGCGCGATGGCCAGGTCGAAGCGACCACCGTCCTTGGGCAGATCGGCAGGGGCGAGATTGAGCGTGATGCGTCGGGCGGGGAAATCGAAACCGGAGGTAAGGATGGCGCTGCGCACCCGGTCCTTGCTCTCCTTGACGGCGGTTTCCGGCAGGCCGACCAGGGTCAGCGCCGGCAGGCCGTTGGCCAGATGCGCCTCGACGGTCACCGCCGGGGCTTCGACGCCGATCTGAGCGCGGCTATGGACGATGGCCAGGGACATTCGATCACTCCTTTGATCGTGTCACGGCCCGGTCGGTCAGGACGCGGGCGGTGTGAGCTTCTCTTCCAGTTCGGCGACCTTGGCTTCGAGCGCCTCGAGCCGGGCGCGGGTGCGGGCGAGCACCACCATTTGGCTGTCGAACTCGTCGCGGCTGACCACGTCGAGCTTGTTCAGTGCACCCTGCACCACGCCCTTGAGCTGGGCTTCGAACTCGCCGCGCGGCAGCGGCGTTTCACCGTTGAACAGGCGCGAGGCCTGGGAGCCGATGGCATCTAGGAAAGCTTTTGGCGGCAACATTGAAAACACCTGTCGTTGAACGGGGCGCAGTGTAGCACGGCGTTTTTTTCGCCTTTCTCGGCTGCGGCGCACAAAAAATGAGCAGGCCATGGTGCAGCTGCGCACCATTTTCGTGCGTTCGTTGTGCTCAACCGTCCGTCGGGCCGCTTCGTTTGCGGCCGAGCCCCCGCAGCAAGCGGCTCGCGCAAAGCTGGCATCGATTCTGCTTTGTCCCCGTTGACGCACGCACCGGTTCGTTGCGGTGCATGGGCGATTCGCGACGCTTCGTCGGCGAGATTGGTGGTGTCGGTCCGCGGCCCGGCTGAAGCCGGAGCGTTACAAGAGCCAGACACTGAGCTTAGACTTGAGCCGGGTTCGTACTTCTGGGGCAAGTCCACCTAAACGGGAGAAGTTTTCATGAAACTAGTCACTGCCATCATCAAGCCGTTCAAGCTGGACGACGTGCGCGAGTCGCTGTCGGAGATTGGCGTACAGGGCATCACCGTCACCGAAGTCAAGGGCTTCGGCCGTCAGAAGGGCCACACCGAGCTGTACCGCGGCGCCGAATACGTCGTCGACTTCCTGCCAAAGGTGAAGATCGACGTGGCCATCGCCGACGATCAGCTCGATCGCGTGATCGAGGCCATCACCAAGGCGGCCAACACCGGCAAGATCGGTGACGGCAAGATCTTCGTGGTCAACCTGGAACAGGCCATCCGCATCCGTACCGGCGAAACCGATACCGACGCGATTTAAGCAGCACCTCCGAACCCCCACGCCCCAGGAGTAAAACCATGACTCTGCGAAGATTCGCAGGGCTAGGAGCCCTTTTGTCTCTGTTAAGCCCAGGCCTGGCCATGGCGCAGGAGGCAACGCTGGATTCAGGCGATACGGCATGGATGCTGACGGCCACTGCGCTGGTGCTGTTCATGACCATCCCCGGACTGGCGCTGTTCTACGGCGGCATGGTCCGCTCGAAGAACATCCTCTCGGTGATGATGCAGTGCTTCGCCATCACCGGCCTGATGAGCATCCTCTGGATGGTCTATGGCTACAGCCTCGCATTCGATACCACCGGTATGGAAGCGGGCGTCACCAACTTCAATTCCTTCGTCGGTGGTCTGGATCGCGCCTTCCTCAGCGGCCTGACTCCTGACAGCCTGGTCGGCGCCTTCCCGGAAAGCGTCTTCATCACGTTCCAGATGACCTTCGCCATCATCACCCCGGCGCTCATCGTCGGCGCCTTCGCCGAGCGCATGAAGTTCTCGGCGATGCTGGTGTTCATGGGCGTCTGGTTCACCCTGGTCTATGCGCCGATCGCGCATATGGTCTGGGGCGGTGACGGTGGCCTGATGTGGGACTGGGGCGTGCTGGATTTCGCCGGTGGCACCGTGGTGCACATCAATGCCGGTATCGCCGGTCTGGTGGCCTGCCTGGTCCTGGGCAAGCGCAAGGGCTTCCCGACCACGCCGATGGCACCGCACAACCTGGGGCTGACCCTCGTCGGCGCGGCGATGCTGTGGATTGGCTGGTTCGGCTTCAACGCCGGTTCGGCCGTGGCTGCCAACGGCACCGCCGGCATGGCCATGCTGGTCACCCAGATCGCCACCGCCGCGGCTGCGCTGGGCTGGATGTTCGCCGAGTGGATCGGCCACGGCAAACCCAGCGCGCTGGGCATCGCCTCGGGCGTGGTCGCCGGTCTGGTCGCCATCACCCCGGCTGCCGGCACCGTCGGGCCGATGGGCGCGCTGATCATCGGCCTGGTCTCGGGTGTGGTCTGCTTCTTCTGCGCAACCAGCCTGAAACGCAAGCTCGGCTACGACGATTCGCTGGATGCGTTCGGCGTGCACGGCGTGGGCGGCATCGTCGGCGCGCTGCTCACCGGCATCTTCGCCGCACCCATGCTGGGCGGTTTCGGTGAGGTGGAGAACATCGGCCTGCAGCTGTGGATTCAGTTCAAGGGCGTGCTCTTCACCGTCGTCTACACCGGCATCGTCACCTACCTGATCCTCAAGGCGATCGATCTGGTGATGGGCCTGCGGGTGAACGAGGAGCAAGAGACCATCGGCCTCGACCTCAGCCTGCACAACGAGCGCGGCTACAACCTGTAACCCATTTCAGCGCAGTACCCCGGAGCCAACACCGGGGTCAGGGCAGGCCCGCCGGAGCAGCGTGCGGCGGCCTGCGGACCGAACAGCGCACACAGCGCGACAGCAAGAGGTGACACATGGATAGCACTGCATTGATACCCGTCCAGTACGGACTCGATACCTTCTACTTCGTGATCTGCGGAGCGCTGGTGATGTGGATGGCGGCGGGTTTCGCCATGCTCGAGGCCGGTCTGGTGCGGGCCAAGAACACTGCCGAGATTCTGACCAAGAACATCGTGCTCTACGCGCTGGCGTCGATCATGTACCTGCTGGTCGGCTACTACATCATGTACTCCAGTCCAGAAGGCGGCATTTTCCCGAGCCTGGGCTTCCTCATCGGTGACGAGCATGCGGTCGACCTGGTCGCCGCCGGCGGCGAGGATGCGCCTTACTACTCGGCCCGCGCGGACTTCTTCTTCCAGATCGTCTTCGCCGCGACCTGCATGTCGGTGGTCTCCGGTGCGGTGGCCGAGCGCATGAAACTGTGGGCCTTCATCGCCTTCGCGGTGGTGATGACCGGCTTCATCTACCCGATCCAGGGCTTCTGGAAGTGGGGCGGCGGCTTCCTCGACGCGGCCGGCTTCCTCGACTTCGCCGGTTCCGGTGTGGTGCACATGGCCGGTGCCGCTGCGGCCCTGGCCGGTGTCCTGCTGCTCGGGGCGCGCAAGGGCAAGTACGGCCCGAACGGTCAGATCAATGCCATTCCGGGTGCCAACATGCCGCTGGCGACCCTCGGGGCATTCATCCTGTGGATGGGCTGGTTCGGCTTCAACGGCGGCTCGCAGCTGAAAATGAGCACCATCGAGGACGCCAACGCGGTGGCCCAGGTCTTCGTCAACACCAACATGGGTGCCGCTGGTGGCCTGATCGCGGCCCTGATCACCGCGCGCCTGCTGTTCGGCAAGTCCGATCTGACCATGGTGCTCAACGGCGCCCTGGCCGGCCTGGTGGCGATCACTGCCGAACCGCTGACCCCGAGCGCGCTGCAAGCCACCCTGATCGGCGGTGTGGGCGGTGTGCTGGTGGTGTTCAGCATCCTCGGTCTGGACAAGCTCAAGCTCGATGACCCGGTCGGTGCCATCTCCGTGCATGGTGTCGCCGGCATGTGGGGCCTGCTGGCCGTGCCGCTGACCAATGCCGACGCTTCTTTCGGCGCGCAGCTGCTGGGCCTGGTGTCGATCTTCCTCTGGGTGTTCATCGCCAGCCTGATCGTGTGGGGCATCATCAAGGCGGTGATGGGCCTGCGCGTCAGCGAGGAAGAGGAGTACGAGGGCGTGGACGTGGTCGAGTGCGGCCTGGAGGCGTACCCGGAGTTCACTCGCCAGTAATGTTTCGCTGATACATGACAAGGGCGCCTTTTGGCGCCCTTTGTTTTTTCCGGCGCCACGCTAGAATGCGCGCGACCAGCCGTCGAACATGAGTGCTGCACATGTGGCAACAGACCCTGATCACCTTGCGCGCGCGCCCACGCGGTTTTCATCTGATCACCGACGAGCTGCTCGCCGCGCTGCCGGAACTGCGGCAATGTCAGGTCGGTCTGTTACACCTGTGGCTGCGGCATACCTCGGCCTCGCTGACGATCAACGAGAATGCCGACTCAGCGGTACGGCGCGATTTCGAACGGTTCTTCAATCGTCTGGTGCCGCAGGGTGAGGACGGTTACGAGCATGACTACGAAGGGCCGGACGACTTGCCGGCACACTTCAAGGCCAGCCTGCTCGGCTGCCAGCTGAGCCTGCCGGTAAGCGCGGGGCGCCTGGCACTGGGGACTTGGCAGGGCGTCTATCTCGGAGAGCACCGCGACCAGGGTGGCGCGCGGCAGATAGTGGCAACGCTGCACGGGACGGCAAGTTGAATTTTTTTGGTGATGTCGGTCATTCCGCATCGCTGGGCTATAACTTACTCCGCTTTGGCAAGCCATGAGGTACAACATGAGCGACGAAGAACTAGAACAAGACGATCTGGAAGTGGGCGACGAGGAGGAAGGGGAGGAGCTGAACGCTGCCGATGACGGCGACGACAGCCTCGACGAGGAGGGCACCGACAGCGAGCGGGCCACGCCGACCAAGAAGGCCAAGGCCAAGTCCGCCGAGCCGGACGAGCTGCCGAGCCTGGAAGCCAAGCAGAAGGAGCGCGAAGCGCTGGCGCGGGCCATGGAAGAGTTCCTGGCACGTGGCGGCCGCGTTCAGGAGGTCGAACCCAATGTGGTCGCCGACCCGCCGAAGAAGCCGGATAGCAAGTACGGCAGCCGTCCTATCTGAGCTGCACGGATCACGAAGAAGCCCGCTATTGAGCGGGCTTCTTCGTTTCAGCGGCGCGCTGGCGGTGGCTCAGTTGTCGCGCCAGGCGAGCAGCAGCTTGGGCAGGTCGGCCAGGCGCTGGATCTCGGCGTCAGGCTGGTAGTCGTGCGCCCAGGCGATCCGCTTCGGGTTGAACCACACCGCGCGTAGCCCAGCCTGCTGTGCGCCGGCGATGTCGTCCAGGGCATGGTCGCCGATGTGCACCGCCTGTTCCGGGCGCGCATCACCCAGGCGCAGGGCCTGCTGGAATGGATGCGGATCCGGTTTGCCGACGCCCAGATCCTCGGCGCACAGGGTGAACTGGAAGTAGTCCGCCAGGCCCAGGCGGCGCACATCCGCATTGCCGTTGGTGATCACGCCGAGGGTGTAGTGATTGGCCAGGAATTCCAGGGTGGGTTGCACGTCGGGGAAGATCTGTACCTCGTGACGAGCATCGAGGAACACCTGGAACGCCTGCTCGGCCAGGCCGTTCGCCTCGTCGGCAGGGTAGCCGGCATCCTGCAGGGCATGTTGCAGAATGCGCCGGCGCAGCTCGCTGATGCGGTGGCGCAGCGCCGGCTCCCGCTCCACCAGCATGCGACGTATTGCACCCAGCGCTTCGATGGGAAAATCGCCGAGCCGCGGTGCATGGGCGGCGAGCCAGTCGCGCAGTGCGGTTTCCGCGCTCTGGATGGCTGGCGTGGTTTCCCAGAAGGTGTCGTCGAGGTCGAAGGTGATCAGGCGGATGCTCATGTGTCGGTGTCCTGCTTGCGCTTGGCGCGCGGATGCGCATGGTCGTAGACCTTGGCCAGGTGCTGGAAATCCAGGTGCGTGTAGATCTGCGTCGTGCCGATGTCGGCATGGCCGAGCAGCTCCTGCACCGAGCGCAGGTCCTGCGAGGATTCCAGCAGATGGCTGGCGAAACTGTGGCGCAGCATGTGCGGGTGCAGATGCTGACCGAGTTCGCGCACACCGGCCTGGCGTACCCGCAGCTGCACGGCACGGGCGCCGAGGCGACGCCCTTGCTGGCCGATGAACACCGCACCGTCGGCGGGCCCGGCCAGCGTTCGCAACGGTAACCAGGCCTGCAGCGCCTCACGCGCCTTGCTGCCGACCGGCAGTTCGCGCACCTTGTTGCCCTTGCCCAGTACCCGCACCAGACCGGCGGCGAGGTCGAGCTGATCGAGGTTCAGACCGACCAGTTCGGACAGGCGCAGACCGGAGGAATAGAACAGTTCGAGCATCGCCTGATCGCGACGGGCGATGAAATCGTCCTCGACACCGCCATCGAGCAGCTGCATGGCGCGATCGGTATCCAGCAGGCGCGGCAACCGGCGTTCGCCCTTGGGGGCGGACAGGCCGGTGGCCGGGTCGTGCTCGCAGAGCCCTTCCTGGTTGAGGTAGCGATACAGTCCGCGCACCGATGACAACAGGCGTGCCAGGCTGCGGCTGGACTGTCCCTGGCGATGCTGTTCGGCGATCAGGTGACGCAGATGGCGGCCCTGCAGGTCACGCCAACCGGCGATGCGCTCGCGCTCGCAGTAGGTGAGAACCTTGTCCAGATCGCGACGATAGGCATCCAGCGAATGGCCGGACAGCTGTCGCGCGCTGCGCAGGTATTCGAAGTAGGCGTCGAGTTCGTTCTGCACCGGGCTCCCTCGCTCGCGAAAAGAACGGCCACGCCAGCCGACGCCGGCGGCTGCGCTCAGCGTACCGAGCGCAGCGGGGTGCCGAAGCGCGGCAAGACGCGCGCGAGCACTTCGGCGATATAACCGAGGAACAGAGTGCCCAGCGAGCTCTTGTAGTGCTGCGGGTCGCGGCTGCCGATGGCGAGAACCCCCAGCTGGTCGTCGAGGCTGACCACCGCGGCGGAGCCGACGCTGGGGCCATCCTCGCCGAACAGAAAGCTGAGCTCGTGGGGACGCAGCACGCCGCAGATGGTCTTGCCACCCTCGAGCAGGCCACCGATGTTCTGCTTGGCCTCGGCGGTGCTGACGCAGCGGCCGACCGGCAATGTCGCCTCGCTGAACAGGATCAGGCTGACGTAGGGCACCTGAAACTCATGGCGCAGGCTGTCTTCCACCGCGCTGACCACCTCTTCCAGGCTACCGGCGTCGAGCAGGTCGAGCACCAGGCGGCGGGTCTTGTCGAACAGGCGATCGTTGTCGCGGGCCACGTCCATCAGCTGCGACAGGCGATGGCGCATCTCGATGTTGCGCTCGCGCAGCAGCTTGACCTGGCGTTCCACTAGCGACACGGCGGTGCCCGGCTGGTGTGGGATACGCAATTCCGGGATCAGCTCGTCGTGGTCGACGAAGAACTCCGGATGGGCGCGCAGGTAGGCGGCGACGGCTTCGGCGTCGGGTAGCGGAGTGCTGCCCTGGGTCTGGTCGGTCATAGGCGAACCTGTCCTTCAAAAACGCGAACGGCGGGGCCGGTCATCATAACCGGCTGCCCCGGACCTGCCCATTCGATGGACAGACGGCCGCCGGGCAGTTCGATCTGCACCGGCGAGTCCATCCAGCCCTGGCGAATGGCGGCTACCGCGGCCGCACAGGCACCGGTGCCGCAGGCCTGGGTCTCGCCAGCCCCGCGCTCCCAGACGCGCAGGCGTGCATGGCGGCGATCAACCACCTGCAGGAAGCCGACGTTGACCCGCTGCGGAAAGCGCGGGTGATGCTCGATCTTCGGCCCCAGTTCATGCACCGGCGCACGCTCGACGCTGTCCACCAGCAGCACCGCATGGGGGTTGCCCATGGATACCGCGGCCAATTCCACCTGCTGCCCGTCCACCTCGAGCAAATAGCTCAGGGCTTCGCGTTCGGCCTGAAACGGAATCTCGGCCGGCACCAGGCGCGGCGGGCCCATGTCGACGCGGATCTGTCCATCGGGGCGGATGTCCAGCTCGATGATGCCGCCCTTGGTTTCCACCTTGATCTTGCGTTTGACAGTCAGGCGCTTGTCGACCACGAAGCGGGCGAAGCAGCGCGCGCCGTTGCCGCATTGCTCCACTTCCGAACCGTCGGAGTTGAAGATGCGGTAGCGAAAATCCACGTCCGGATTCTGCGGCGGCTCGACGATCAGCAGCTGATCGAAGCCGACGCCGGTGTGACGATCGCCCCATTGCTTGGCGTGCTTGGGCTGGATATGCGCGTGCTGGCTGACCAGGTCGATGACCATGAAGTCGTTGCCCAGACCGTGCATCTTGGTAAAGCGCAGAAGCATGATCGTGGCCTCAAGTGGGCAGCAGGCTTTCGCCGGCGTACAGCTCCTGAACGCTCTCGCGACGGCGCACTTCGAAGGCCTGGTCACCATCCACCAGCACCTCGGCGGCGCGGCCGCGGGTGTTGTAGTTGGAGCTCATGACGAAGCCGTAGGCGCCGGCCGAACACACCGCCAGCAGGTCACCTTCGGCCAGTGCCAGCTCGCGATCCTTGGCGAGGAAGTCGCCGGTCTCGCAGATCGGCCCGACGATGTCGTAGCGGCGCGTATCGCCTTCGTGCGGTTGCACCGCGATCACGTTCATCCAGGCCTGGTACAGCGCCGGACGGATCAGGTCGTTCATCGCTGCATCGACGATTGCGAAATCCTTGTGCGCGGTGTGCTTGAGATACTCCACGCGGGTCAGCAGCAGGCCGGCGTTGGCGACGATGGAGCGGCCCGGCTCGAACACCAGCGCCAGGCCACGGCCTTCGATGCGCTGGCGCACGGCCTGGATGTAGTCACCGGCCAGCGGTGGCTGTTCGTCGCGATAGCGCACCCCGAGACCGCCGCCCAGGTCCAGGTGACGGATCTGGATGCCGCGCGTGGCGAGCCGATCGATCAGCGCCAGCAGGCGGTCAAGGGCATCGAGGAAGGGCGGCAGGCTGGTCAGCTGCGAGCCGATGTGGCAGTCGACGCCGACCACTTCCAGGTTCGGCAGCTCGGCCGCGCGGGCGTAGACCGCCTCGGCGTTGTCGATATCGATGCCGAACTTGTTCTCTTTCAACCCGGTGGAGATGTAGGGATGGGTGCCGGCATCCACGTCTGGATTGACCCGCAGGGAAACCGGCGCCTTCATGCCCAGTTCGGCGGCGACCTGCTGCAGACGCTCCAGCTCGTCGGTGGACTCGACGTTGAAGCAGTGCACGCCGACTTCCAGCGCGCGGCGCATGTCGTCGCGAGTCTTGCCGACGCCGGAAAAGACGATGCGGCCCGGCTCGCCGCCGGCGGCGAGCACGCGCTCCAGTTCACCGCGCGAGACGATGTCGAAGCCCGCGCCGAGACGTGCCAGCACGTTCAGGACACCGAGGTTCGAGTTGGCCTTGACGGCGAAACAGACCAGGTGCGGCATGCCTTCCAGCGCATCGGCGTAAGCCCGATACTGGGCCTCGATGTGGGCGCGGGAATAGACGTAGGTCGGCGTGCCGAAGCGTTGCGCGAGTGCGGGCAGTGCCACGCCCTCCGCGAAGAGTTGACCGTCGCGGTACGAGAAGGCCTCCATGAACAGCCTCCTTTAGAGTTCGAAACGGTCTTTGGAACGTTCTTTGACGGTCTGCTCGTCATCCGGCAGATACAGCGGACCTTTCTGGCCGCAGCCGCTGAGCGCGGCGGCGAAGACGGCGAGAGCGATGAAGGGAAGCAGAAGGCGCTTCATGGGGACTGGAATCCTTGAAAAATCTAATCGCCGGAGTATACCCAGCACCCGCCGGATTGCCTATGCGAGCCGCACGTCACACGGCGGCTGACCTGGCGGTCGGCTCGCTTGACCCGTCCGCGCCCTGCTAAGCTCGCCGCCGTCGAGCGCGACCTGCGTCGCGCGCAGAAATCATCGAGGAAAGTTGCATGAGCCTGAGCGAAGCCCGTTACCACGACCTGGTCGATGTCGTGCAGGAGAGCGTCGAGGACGTGTTCGACGACACCAGTCTGGATGTCGACCTGGAGAACTCCGGTGGCGTACTGACCGTGCGTTTCGACAACGGCAGCCAGCTGATCCTCAGTCGGCAGCCGGCGCTGCGTCAGCTGTGGGTGGCGGCACGTTCCGGCGGCTTTCATTTCGACTATGACGAAGGCAGCCAGCTGTGGCTGTGCGATGCCAGCGGCGAGCGCCTCGGCGAACTCCTGACGCGGGTCACGCAGGAGCAGGGTGGGGAGGCGCTTGAGTTCGAGGATATCTGATCCGGCTGGTCTGCAGCCCGCGAGTTTACTGGCCTGCGGGCTGGGGTCTTGCTTATTCGGGCTGCTGTGATAGTGTCTCCGGCAGGTCAGCAAAACCCCGCCTTCGGGCGGGGTTTTGCTTTTTTCAGCATTTCATTTTCCCAGGAGCTAGCCAGAGCCCATGACCAGTGCACCGCCGATCATCCTTACCAAACTCGACCTGCAGCGCCTCGAGCGGCTGCTCGACAGCCTGGACGATTACGGTCCGGCCGCCGAAGCGCTCGAGCAGGAACTGTCGCGGGCGCAGGTCGTGGAACGCAGCGAGATGCCAGCCGGTGTCGTGACCATGAACTCGCGCGTGCACTGCCGCGACGAGGGCAGCGGCAAGGACTACCACCTGACGCTCGTCTACCCCCACGATGCCGGCAAGGAAGGCACCGTGTCCGTCCTCGCTCCGGTCGGCACCGCGCTGCTGGGCATGAGCGTCGGTCAGCACATCGACTGGCCAGCCCCGGGCGGCAAGATGATCAAGCTCACCCTGCTGGCCATCGAGTATCAGCCCGAAGCAGCCGGCGATCCGTTCTGATCCTGCGGTTGTCCGCTCTATAGGACCGGCGCCCCGCCGGTTCCCATCGATGTGGGGCGGCGCCTGCTGCAAGGGTGGGCGCGTCAGGCTCGCCGAGCGCGACGGCAGAAGGTTCTGACTATCCAGGCGCCAGCGTTCTCGTCAGTTCGTGGCGGCCGTTGGGCTTCCGACGGAAGCTGTCCGGTCAGCCGCCATATCTGCTCCGCTCGTTGCCAGGCGCTGGCATTGACAGGCGAGGCCCGCTGCCAGGCCTCGCAGGCAGCACGCAATTCCTGGTCGTCGGGCGAAGCCTGCAGCCAGATAAGCCATTCCATGGCGCAATTCCATTGAGGTGCGGGAATTTCACTCATTCGAGTTCACCGGCGGTTGGAATAAACCCAGATTTGGCTTGTTACGGCCGCTTTGTCGCTCCGTCCAACGCGGCCGCGCAGCGGCTGAGTGCCGTGCGTATCGCCTGGTGGGCCATGCCGGCGGTGATGTCCAGTTCCCTTGCGACTTGCTCCAGCGTGTAGCCGCGCAGGCGATGCAGTTCGAAGGCCATGCGGGTATGCGCCGGCAGCTGTGCCAGAGCGTCGGCGATCAGCCTGAGCTCGTCCGGCTGTGCAGATACCTGCTCGGCCCTATGCTCTCGTACGCGAGGCGCGTGGTCGTCCGCCCTGGTGGGCGCGGGTTTGGTCACGATATGCAGGAAGATGCTCATGGCCTTGCTCAGCCAGAAGCGGGCTTGAGCGACCCGGCGCGACGTCTTGTGGCCATCCATGGCGGTTTGGCTTGTCGGCGCTCGGTTCGCCGGCAATGAGCCGACGAGGATGCCGTGATCAGCCGCGAACAGATCGGTTTTGTTGTCTTGCTCGTTCACGATGGTGCGCTCTCGAAGAAATGCGCGGATGGCCCGGGCATCCTAGCTTGAAGGCAAAATGACATCAAGCAAGAATAGTTATCATTCAGGCGTCCATGGCGGCGTTCAGCGCGGCCTCCAGCCGCGACTTGTAGCGCAGGTACTGGACGGTCTGGCTGCGCCCATTGCCGTGCAGCCCGGACAGATCGATATCGGTGATGTAACAGGGGTAGCGTTCGCCGTCGCGGCGGCGGGCGACGATCGTGCGTGTCACGGCGGCGAACAGGTCGTTGCCGTATTCAAGGCCGGAGAACTCCTGCTGGTTGCAGTACAGCGTGACCTGCGAACGACCGTTGTCGCCGGCTTCGACGATCGCCTGCACTTCATAGAACGGATCGGTGACCTCGCCCAGGGGGGCTGGACGCCGCTCCAGCGTCGACGGCTGCGGACCCTGACCGGGCTGGATGCGGTAGACCAGAATCGTCGGATCCAGCGGGGCGACACCCTCACCCGGCTGCTGCGCGGCGCGGCGGAACATCAGTGATTCGAGAAAACGCAGCAATGGGCGCAGCAGCGTGCGTTCATCGCGATAGGGCAGTTGCTGGCGCCACAAGGCGTTGCACTCGTCGAGCACGCTGAGTTCGGCGCTGCCGTCCTCTGCACGGTAGAACACCTGCAGGCAGCCAGGCCGCCCCTGGGTAAGGATCAGCGCCAGGTCGTCGCCGGCCAGCGCCGCGCGATCGAGCTGCAGTGGGCTGTAGAGATGATGGGCCTCGCCAAGGTATTCCAGCAGTGCCGCCCGGTCGACCAGGCTGGTCAGCCGCAGGTCGCTCCCGTCGCGCTGCAGCACATGAAAGTGCTGGCGGATCTGCAGGAGATAGCGGCCGTGAGTGGCGCTGGCCAGGCTGCGTCGAGCGTCATCGAAGATCTGCTCGAGGCGTCGCGCAATGGCTTGCCCACGGTTGCGGGCAAAGCAGAACACCTGCAGTTGCGGGGGCTGGTCGCTGGCTCCGAGGTCGGCGAGGTTGTCGCGCAGGCACAGGGCGAGCGCTTTCGGCCCTTCGTAGCGCGTTACCAGCATCTCGTTCCAGCTGTTGAGCGTCACCTGATCCACGCTCTGTACCAGATTCTCAACGGCGCCGGCGAGGATCGACTCGCTGCTGGCCAGTCCGGGGGCATGCAGCGCGGGATCCATCCCGATGTTGACCAGCAGCAACACGCGGCAGGCCCTGCTCGGTGCGAGCAGCGCCTCCTCGTCCACGGCCGGTAGCGGCATGGGCAGCGCACGGCGCAGGTCGCTTAGCAGCGCGAACAGCTCGGCTTCGCTCAAGCCGCTGTCGCCGGGGAAGAGCGACAGATGGGTGCCGGTATCCACCACGCCGTTGCGGTGGCCCCAGGCGAGTAGCGCCAGCAGTTCGCGGGCGCGCTTCAATGGCGCGTAATTGGGCAGTTCCGGCGCCGTGAGCTGGCCCTGGTAGAGCGACCAGTGCACGTCGCCCGCACCGTCATAACCGTGCACCAGCGTCAGGCTGTCCTCGGACATGTCCGGCGAGATGCCGAGGTTGACCACCTCCACCTTGCCAGCCTTGCGTTCGATGGCCGCGTACAGGCGGCGGCCTAGTACGCCGAGATCGCGACTGGTGAGCGGGCTGGTCGCTTGCACGCGCCGGGTGAAATCGCTGAGGAAGCGATAGCCATAGGTCAGTTCGTTGACCAGCGCGCGGCGTTCCTGGCTGACCTGGCGCACCTTCCACTGGCTGCGATTGTCGAGCAGAACGAACTGCCGCTCGTCCCAGCGCCAGTCGCGGGTCAGGCGTTCGAGCAGGCTGCGTTGCCAGCTCTTGTTGCGGTTGACCGGTGGACGACTCAGCGGTCGGTTGATCTTCAGGTACAGGCAGCGTCGGGCGAGCTCCAGCCGCTCCTGAGCGCCGCGCTCGCACAGGTAGCGTTCGATGGCGTGATAGGCGGCGATATACGGATCGAGCTCGTCCAGGTCGGTGCGACCATGATAGATGGCCTGCTTGAAATCCAGCGCCAGGCAGCGCAGCTGCGGGTACCGGCTGGCATAGACCTCCACCAGCAGCAGCTTGAACAGCGACTTGTACGGCGAGTCGATGGCCTTGTACAGCTGCCACAGGCCGGCGCCGACGAACTCGCCTGGCGGTACCTGGCCGAGATGGCCGAGATCGAGCACCTCGTCGGCGCGCACGAAGCGCTTGGCCAGCAGCGTCGCCACGTAATCGTCGTAGCGATGCTCCTCGTAGTCGGGCACCAGCCACCACAGTGGCGTTCGCCCGCCGAGCCACAGCGCGGTGCGGTAGAACTCGTCGAGCAACAGATAATGTTGCGTGGTGCCGCAGTCGTCGGAGGTCAGCTTGGCGTCGCGCTGGCCCTGGGTGAAACGTTCGGGGTCGACCAGAAAGAAGTGCGCCTCGCTGCCCTGGCTCGCCGCCCAGGCTCGTAGCGACTCGCATTTGCGGCGCAGTTCCTCGAGTTGCCGTTCGTCGAGTTCCGGATCATGGCAGACCCATACGTCCAGATCGCTGTGCTCGTCCTGGGCAGCGGTGCCCAGGCTGCCCATCAGAAACAGGCCGAGAATCGGCTGAGGTGCCTTGCTGCGCACGGGCTTGTAGGCGAAGGAGCGGCTCAGGCGCTGCGCCTCGGCCAGCTGCTCGGCGTCCGGCTCGAAGTTGGCGAGACCGGCCGGCGTGGTGGCCGAGATGTAACCGGGCAGAATCGGATGATTGACGTGAAACAGCAGCGGCAGGAGCTTGAGCACCTGCTGCTGACGGGTCGACATGGCGGCCAGAGCCCGTTCCAGGCGTGCAGCGTTGACTGCCAGAAAGCGCGTGCGCAGCGTGGCCAGCACCTTGCGGTCGATGCCTTCTTCGAGAACCAGGTGGATGTGCTGAGTACGGGTCATGGGGCTTCGTGCAGGCGAGGCTAACCCTGTTGATCGGCCGGTATGGGCAGGGCTTGAGCCCGGCAGGGCGCCCGCCGACCGGTGGCTGCCCCTGCCCGCGGCCGCACATTATCCGCGGCCCGGGCAAGCGAAGCAAAATGCAGTGGCGGATCAGGCCGGAACGGTCTCCGAAAGAATGGTCAGCAGCGTCTGTGCCTGTTCGGCGGCGTCGCGCCCGAGGCTGGTGAGATAGCCGCCGTCGGCCTGGGTGATCAGGCCCTTGGCATGCAAGCGGCTGAAGGCGGCGATGGTGGAGGGGCTGGCGTTGTGGTGCACCTTCAGCCCTTCCTGCAGGTTTTCCAGATTGAACTGGCAGAGGACTTCCAGCTCGGCGACCAACTCAGGGGTGTACGACATGCTCGCTCCTCGGATGGTGGGCTCATGCCCTGTTCGCTGAGTGTAGATGCTGTCGGCGCCCCTGCCTTGATCCAGATCCTATTCGGATGCTTCCGGCAATTCCGGCAGCTTGCGCAGCATGGTTTCATAGGCGGCGCCGTCGAAGGGCCGATCGTCGCGCAGCATGGCGCGGATCTCGTGCGCCAGCACCAGCGCCATCATCTGCAGGCACTCGTCGCGCTCGTAGCCGACCAGGGTCAGTTTGTTCAGCGTCGCCTGGGTGGCCGCCGGCTCGCCGCTCTCCAGTTGGTTCTCGATGGCCTGGAGCAGGGCTTCTTCGGCGAAGGCTTCGTCTTCGTCGCTGGTATGCGTGTCGTTGGTCATGGGATTCCTATCGAGCGGCGCCGGATTTTCCTCGTCCAGCTGACAGAGCGTACAGCTGCCGTCGTCCGGCCGGTTGGTTTCGACGTAGCGTACCCGCCGCTGGGCGGCCTGGCGATCGGCATCGACGCGGTAACGCGGGCGGTCTGGGGCGGTCATGGTGCATCTCCTGGCTCTTTCCAGCTAAGCACCCGCACGCGCCGAGAGCAATGCATGCCGTGCCGCGGGCTCAATCCATGAAGCTTAGCGCCAGGCAGAGCAGGCCGAACGCGCCCCAGACCAGCGAGAAGATGATCGGCGTGCGTAGCGAGAAAAGCAGCGTGCGCTTGTAGCGATGCCCGCCGACCGGACTGTTGCCCTCGCCAAACAGTGCCGATTCGTTGTTCGGCAGCATGCCGACCCGGCCTTCGATCTGCAGCAGCTCGGCCTGTTTCTGATGCCAGCGCTCGATGACGTCGAAGTTGGCCTTGATGCCAGGCATGGCGTGGATCGAGGTGAGCAGGCCGAGCAGCGACAGGATGGCCGGCACCACCAGGCGGAACAGGTCGCCCCATTCGGGGTTGCTGTTGGCCATGGACGACGCGAACGCGATCATCAGGAACGACTGCGAGGCCAGGTAGGCGCTGGTGCGTTCGGCCAGCAGGCTGGACTCGAAGTGGATTTCGGAGCGGTAGAACAGCAGGCGCTCCTTGGGCGACTCGAAGAGCTCGCCGCCCTGGGTGTCCTGATTCAACAGCAGGGTGCGCAGGTCGGGCATGCGGGTTCCGTGTCATCGGTGAATGGCGGTTGCTGCATGTAGGTCAAGCGCGGAGCGCGAGAGTTCCGAGCGATGCGCTATAGGTCAGGCTGGGCGCGCGGGCTGTCGACGTGCGCAGCGCGGCACTGCCAGAGCAGCAAGGCCAGGCTGAGAAAGGCCAGGGACCAGCAGCCTGCCGCGATCAGCAGCCAACCCGGCTGTGGCAGCGCCAGCAGCGCGGGCACGACGCGGGCGAGGGCGGCCAGGCTGATCAGCAGCGCCATAGCCTGGATCCAGGGCCGCGCAGCCGGGTCGCGGAAGCGGTAGAGCAGACGCGTGCGTGCCATCACCGCGAAGGTCAGGCTGCCCAGAGCGCCTACGCTCAGCGCATGCAGCGTCGCGCTCAGCGACAGCGCTGGCAGCAGCAAGCCCAGCCCGAGCAGCAGCAGGCCGAACGCCAGCCAGGCGTAACCGAGCAGCAGGATCAGCAGGTCCGCGCGCGCGCAACGCCACGGCTGCCAGCGCAGCAGGCGGATCGCGCTGAGCACGCCGGCGCTGATAACCAGCGCGGCCGCGAGTTGACGCAGCAGTGGCCAGGGCAGCGGATTCAGCACGAAGGCGAGGCCCAGCAGAATCAGGACGGCGCCTTCCAGGCCAGGCTGTACCCGAGCATCGAGCCGCCGACCCTGACTCTGCGCATAACCGGCCATCGCCGGCGCGATGATCCGGCCGCCCATGAAGGCCATCAGCGTGGCGAACAGCAGCAAGGCTTCGACCAGCAGCATCCGCTCGACGGCCACCCCCAGTCCGCTGCCGGCCATGGCGCTGAGCATGGCGAGCCCGGCCAGCAGTGGCGCGACGCTCTGGTTGCGCCATTTCTTCGCGGCGCCGAAAAAGCGCGGCAGCACCTTCCAGGCCACTGCGCCGGCGAAGGTCGCGGCGCTCGCCAGCGCCAGCCAGGAGCCCGGCCAGAGCAGGAAGCTCAGGCGCGCCAGTGCCCAACTGCCGAGCAGGGAGAGGATCAGGCGCAGTGGTTGCGGACCGAGCAGGTAACCGGCGACCACCGCCAGGGCGAAGCCGAAGAGCATTTCGTGGGCGTGCCCGCTGGGCGTGCTCAGGCCGGGCGGTGCGGGGATCAGGCCGAGCAGCGCGAATACCGAGATCGGCAGGATGAAGGCCGCATAGAGTGCGGCGACGGGGAAGAACCAGGCGTTGGCGAACGGCAGGCGCGGTTGGCGTGGGTGCATTGCGCACCTCCTGCGGGATGCGTGACGGGGCCTGAGCCCCGTCACCGAATGGCCATCAGCGGTCGGCGAGCAGCGCCTGACCGCGCTTGACTGCGGCGCGCACCTGCGCCGGCGCGGTACCGCCGATGTGGTCGCGGGCGTTGACCGAGCCCTCCAGGGTCAGCACGGCGAAGACGTCGTCGCCGATCTCTCCGCTGAACTGGCGCAGCTCGTCCAGCGTCATCTCGGCCAGATCCTTGCCGGTCTGCACGCCGTACTTCACCGCGTGGCCGACGATCTCGTGACAGTCGCGGAACGGCAGCCCCTTGCGCACCAGGTAGTCGGCCAGGTCCGTGGCGGTGGAGAAGCCGCGCAGCGCCGCTTCACGCATGATTTCGCGCTTGGGCTTGATCGCCGGGACCATGTCGGCGAAGGCCCGCAGCGAGTCGCGCAGGGTGTCGGCGGCGTCGAACAGGGGTTCCTTGTCTTCCTGGTTGTCCTTGTTGTACGCCAGCGGCTGGCCCTTCATCAGCGCGAGGAGACCGGTCAGCGCGCCGAACACGCGGCCGGTCTTGCCGCGTACCAGCTCGGGCACGTCCGGGTTCTTCTTCTGCGGCATGATGGAGGAGCCGGTGCAGAAGCGATCCGGCAGGTCGATGAACTGGAACTGGGCGCTGGTCCAGAGCACCAGCTCTTCGGAGAAACGCGACAGGTGCATCATCGCCACGGAGGCGGCGGCGCAGAATTCGATGGCGAAGTCGCGATCGGAGACGCCGTCCAGCGAGTTGCCGGAAATCGCTTCGAAACCCAGCAGCTCGCAGGTGATTTCCCGCTGGATCGGGTAGGTGGTGCCGGCCAGTGCGGCCGAGCCGAGCGGCATGCGGTTGGTGCGCTTGCGGCAGTCGACCAGGCGCTCGTAGTCGCGGCTGAGCATCTCGAACCAGGCCAGCAGGTGATGGCCGAAGGTCACCGGCTGGGCGGTCTGCAGGTGGGTGAAGCCGGGCATGATGGTGTCGGCTTCGGCCTCGGCGAGACCCAGCAGACCCTGCTGCAGACGGGTGATTTCGCCGAGGATCACGTCGATTTCGTCGCGCAGCCACAGGCGGATGTCGGTGGCGACCTGGTCGTTGCGGCTGCGTCCGGTGTGCAGCTTCTTGCCGACGATGCCGATGCGGTCGGTCAGACGCGCCTCGATGTTCATGTGCACGTCTTCCAGGTCCACGCGCCAGTCGAAGGTGCCGGCCTCGATCTCGCCCTGGATGTCCTTCAGGTTGGCGATGATCTGGTCGCGCTCGGCATCGGTCAGCACGCCGGCCTTGGCGAGCATGGTGGCGTGGGCGATGGAGCCCATGATGTCGTGGCGGTAGAGGCGCTTGTCGAACTCGACGGAGGCGGTGAATCGGGCGACGAAGGCGTCGACGGGCTCGCTGAAACGGCCGCCCCAGGACTGGTTGGTCTTGTCGGTGCTCATGAATGCGCTCGCTGAAATCCGAAGGCTGTGGAAAGGCGGCGATGATAGCAGGGATGGCGCCCTTGGCGGGCACGGCGGCAGGCGTCGGCGAAGGGTGAGCTGGCTGGCATTTTCGCATTATTCCGCCCGCGCAGCCCGACACGCGGCTTGCCGTTGTCCGGGCCTGCACGGAAACTGCCGGGCAGTCGAACCGCCGGGTTGAACCTGTGAAATCCACTGCCGTATCCGATGATTTTTTCGTGCCCGAGCTTTGCCAGCCCGAGGCCTTGCTCGGCCTCGTCCTGCTCGCCGAGCTGCTGGTTTTCGTGCTGGTGCTGGCCGAGCCTATGCAGCCGGGCTTCAACTGGATGCGCCTGGCGCTGACCTCGCTGTTTGTGCAGTGGATCGTGCTGCTGTCCGCCGGCACCATGTGCCTGCTGCGTCCTCTGCTGGCGAGGCTCAGAGCGGCATTCGCCGGGCTGGCTTGCTGCGCGCTGGTGGTCGGGCTGACGCTGGCCTGCACCGCCGTGGCGGACATCTACCAGCTCGGCGGCCCGCTTTCGCGTGACGGCGAGGTCAATCTCTACCTGCGGCACGCGCTGATCAGCCTGATCATGTCGGGTCTGCTGCTACGCTATTTCTATCTGCAGAGCCAGTGGCGGCGCCAGGAGCAGGCCGAGCTGCGGGCGCGGATCGAATCGCTGCAGGCGCGCATTCGTCCGCACTTCCTGTTCAACAGCCTCAACAGCATCGCCGCACTGGTGGCGAGCGATCCGGCCAAGGCGGAGCAGGCTGTACTGGACCTGTCCGACCTGTTCCGTGCGAGCCTCGCGCGGCCGGGCACACTGGTGGCCTGGCGGGATGAGCTGGAGCTGTCGCGGCGTTACCTGTCAATCGAGCAATACCGCTTGGGCGACCGTCTGCAGATGGACTGGCGGGTCGATGGCGTGCCGGACGACTTGCCGATTCCGCAGCTGACGCTGCAGCCGCTGCTGGAGAACGCATTGGTCTATGGCATTCAGCCACGTATCGAGGGGGGCGTGGTCAGCGTAACCGCCGATTATGTCGACGGCATGTTTCAGTTGGTGGTCAGCAACCCGTTCGACGAAGCCGCTCAAGCGCAGGCCTCACGGGGCACACGGCAGGGTTTGCAGAACATCGACGCACGATTAGCGGCACTTTTCGGTCCGCTAGCGAGTCTCAGCGTGGAGCGCCGTGAAGGCCGCCATTACACATGTCTACGCTATCCGTGTGCGAGACAACCGCAGGAAGCCAGATCTATATGAATGTCCTGATTGTCGATGACGAACCTCTAGCCCGCGAGCGCCTGAGCCGACTGGTAGGTGACCTCGACGGCTATCGTGTCCTCGAGCCTGCCGCCAGCAATGGCGAAGAAGCACTGACGCTGATCGAGGAACTGCGCCCTGATATCGTGCTGCTGGATATCCGCATGCCCGGGCTCGATGGCCTGCAGGTCGCAGCCAGGCTCTGCGAGACGGATGCGCCGCCGGCGGTGATCTTTTGTACTGCCCATGATGAATTCGCCCTGGAGGCGTTCCAGGTCAGCGCGGTTGGCTACCTGGTCAAGCCGGTGCGCCCGGAGCATCTGTCGGAGGCGCTGAAGAAGGCCGAGCGGCCCAACCGCATGCAGCTGGCGGCGCTGACCCGACCGGCCGCCGTTTCCGGTGCCGGGCCGCGCAGCCATATCAGCGCACGTACCCGCAAGGGCATCGAGCTGATTCCGCTGGATCAGGTGATCTACTTCATCGCCGACCACAAGTACGTCACCCTGCGCCATGTCGGCGGTGAGGTGCTGCTGGACGAGCCGCTCAAATCCCTGGAAGACGAGTTCGGTGAACGCTTCGTGCGCATCCATCGCAACGCGCTGGTGTTCCGCGATCGGATCGAGCGTCTGCAGCGCACGCCGCTCGGGCACTTCCAGCTGTTCCTCAAGGGACTCGATGGAGAGGCGTTGACTGTGAGTCGGCGTCACGTGGCCGGTGTGCGCAAACTGATGCAGAATCTCTGAAGCATACCGCCGGTGGCGCTGGCATCCGCGGCCCGAGGGTCGCGGGCGCCAGCGCTGACGCTGCGTCGCGCCCGCGCTTTCCTTGATTCCGGCCAACCCAGCCCGGACGTCCGGCCTGTTATCATCGCCGGCAATTCACTGTTCTGGAATTGCCCATGTCTCGCGAAATTCGCATCGCCACCCGCAAGAGTGCCCTGGCCCTGTGGCAGGCCGAATACGTCAAGGCACGCCTGGAGGCGTCGCACCCAGGGCTGAAGGTCAGCCTGGTGCCGATGGTCAGCCGTGGTGACAAGCTGCTCGATGCGCCGCTGGCGAAAATCGGCGGCAAGGGGCTGTTCGTCAAGGAACTGGAAACCGCGCTGCTGGAAAACGAGGCAGACATCGCCGTGCACTCCATGAAGGACGTGCCGATGGAATTCCCTGAAGGGCTGGGCCTGTATTGCATCTGCGAGCGGGAAGATCCGCGCGATGCCTTCGTCTCCAATCGTTTCGACAGCCTTGACGCGCTGCCGCCGGGAAGCGTGGTCGGCACCTCGTCGCTGCGTCGCCAGGCCCAGCTGCTGGCGCGCCGACCTGACCTGAAAATCCAGTTCCTGCGCGGCAACGTCAACACCAGGCTGGCCAAGCTCGACGCCGGCGAATACGACGCCATCATCCTCGCTGCCGCCGGGTTGATCCGCCTTGGTTTCGGTGAGCGCATCCGTTCCAGCATCGGCGTCGATGAAAGTCTGCCGGCCGGCGGACAAGGTGCGGTGGGCATCGAGTGCCGCACCGGCGATAGCGAAGTGCATGCGCTGCTGGCCTGCCTCAACCATGCGCCGACTGCCACCCGCGTCGTCGCCGAGCGCGCGCTGAACAAGCGCCTGAACGGCGGCTGCCAGGTGCCGATTGCCTGTTATGCGGTGCTCGAAGGCGAGCAGCTGTGGCTGCGTGGGCTGGTCGGGCAGCCGGACGGTACCCTGCTGTTGCGCGCCGAAGGTCGTGCGCCGGCCGCAGAAGCCGAGGCGCTGGGCGTGCAGGTCGCCGAGGAACTGCTGGACCAGGGCGCCGAGCAGATCCTCAAGGCAGTCTATGGCGAGGCTGGTCACGCGTGACCGGCTGGCGCCTGCTGCTGACCCGGCCGGCCGAGGAATGCGAGGCATTGGCCGCGACTCTCGCCGAGGCTGGTGTGCACAGCTCCAGCCTGCCGCTGCTGGCGATCGAGCCGCTGCCGGAGTCCGCCGAGCAGCGTGCAACGATCCTCGAGCTGGATCGCTATTGCGCCGTCGTCGTGGTCAGCAAGCCGGCCGCCCGCCTGGGCCTGGAACTGCTCGATAGCTACTGGCCGCAGCCCCCGTTCGGTCAGGCCTGGTTCAGCGTCGGTGGCGCCACCGGGGCGATCCTCGAAGCCTACGGGCTGGACGTCAGCTGGCCCGAGCGGGGTGACGACAGTGAAGCGCTGCTGGCGCTGCCACGATTGGCGCAGGCGCTGGCCAGGCCCGATCCAAAGGTATTGATCATGCGCGGCGAGGGCGGCCGCGAGTTCCTCGCCGAGACGCTTCGCGGGCGTGGCGTGCAGGTCGACTTTCTCGAGCTGTACCGCCGCAGCCTGCCCGACTATCCGCCTGGAACGCTGGTGCAGGTCGTTCGGTCGGAACGGCTCAACGGCCTGGTGGTCAGCAGTGGGCAGGGTCTGCTGTCGCTGCATGAGCTGGCAGCCGATACCTGGCGCGAATTGTGTGAGCTACCCTTGTTCGTACCCAGTCCGCGGGTGGCGGAGATGGCTCGACAGCTGGGCGCCAAACGAATTGTGGATTGCCGTGGCGCAGGAGCTGCGGCCTTGCTGGCGGCCTTGCGGGAAACCGCGGTGGCCGCTTCCTGATGCAAAGGATGGAAACGTGAGCGAAGCAGATTCCAAGAAAGAACCGCTGCAACCCCCCGCCAGCGAGCCGGCCCCCGCGACCGAGCCTGCGAAACCCGCAAAGCCCGCCAAGCCCGTCCCATCCAAGCCTGCCGCCAACGGCGGCGCCAAGTCCCTGGCGGCCTTGGCGCTGCTGGTCGGCCTGGGCGGCGTGGCGCTCGGTGGTTATGGCATCTGGCAGCTGCAACAGCTCGGTGCTCAGCAAGACCAGCGGCTCGAAGCCATGCAGGGGGCTGCCGAGCAGACGCGTCAGCTGGCCGAGCGCGAACGCCAGCTGGCTGCGCGGCTCGGTCGGCTGGAACAGCTGCCGTCGGCCAGCGAGCTGGAGGAGCGCCGTCGCCTGCTGGCCGCGCTGCAGAGTGATCAGCAGCGCCTTTCCGGGCGGGTCGAGCAGGTGCTGGGCGCGAGCCGCGAGGAGTGGCGCCTGGCCGAAGCCGAGCACCTGCTGCGCATGGCGATGCTGCGACTCTCGGCCATGCAGGACGTGAAAAGCGCCGAGATGCTGGTTCACGAAGCCGATCTGATTCTGCAGAAGCAGGACGATCCCGGTGCCTATGGCACCCGGCAGAAGTTGCTCGAAGGTCTCGAAGCGCTGCGCAGTCTGCCGGAGCTGGACCGTACCGGGCTGTTCCTGCAGCTGGGGGCGTTGCGTGGGCAGACCGGCCAGCTCAGCGCGCTCGCCCCGGAATTCGTCAACGGCGAGGCGCTGCCGGAAAACGCCCAGGACAGTCGCTGGCAGCGCTGGCTGAACGAATTGACGCGCTACGTGCGGGTGGACTTCGATGCCAGTGCCGACGTCAAGCCGCTGCTCGCCGGCCAGACCCTGGGCCAGGTGCGCCTGGCACTGTCGCTGGCCATCGAGCAGGCGCAGTGGGCAGTGCTCAATGGCAACACCCGGGTCTATCGGCAGTCGCTGGAGCAGGCGAGCACACTGCTCAAGGATCATTTCAGCGATGATAACGGCCAGGCCCGTGGCCTGCGCGAGCGCCTGGAAGCCCTTACCGAGCGCGAGGTCGAGGTGAGCCTGCCCGATCTCGCACCCGCCCTGCAGGCGCTGCAGGCCTACGTGCAGAAGCGTGAGCGCCGCGATGAAAGCGACGCGGGCGAGACGTCCGCTCAGCCCGAGGCGCAGGACGCGGAGCAGGAGGCCCAGCGCACATGAGACGTCTGGTTCTGGTCTTCATTTTGCTGCTCGCGATCGCAGGTCTGCTCGGCTGGGCGATCAGCCAGAGCGCCGGTTATGTGCTGATCACCTATGACCGCTTCCGCTACGAATCGAGTTTCTGGGTCTTCCTCGCGCTGATTGGCTGTCTGTGGTTGCTGGCGCTGGCGGTGCACTGGGTGCTTGGGCTGCTGCACGTGTCCGGCGCGCTGATCAATCCCTGGTCGCGTCGCCATCGTGAGCGCCGTGTCGAGAAGGCCTCTCGACGTGGCCTGCGCGAACTTGCCGAAGGCCAGTGGGGGCCGGCGCTCGGCCATCTGCAGCTGGCTGCGGAAAGGGATCGTCAGCCGCTGGTCCACTACCTGGGCGCGGCGCGGGCAGCCAACGAGCTGGGCGAGTACGCACAGAGCGACGAGTTGCTGCAGAAGGCTCGCGAGCGCGAACCCGAAGCCGCGCTGGCGATCGGCCTGACCCAGGCGCAGCTGCAGATCGCCCGTGGCCAGTATGTCGAAGCGCGGGCGTCTCTCAGCGCACTGCAAAGCGATCATCCACGGCACCCCTACGTGCTGACACTGTTGCAGCAGCTCTACGTGCAGCTCGAGGACTGGGCGGCGCTGTGCCGCCTGCTGCCGGAGCTGCGCAAGCATCGAGTGCTGCCACCGGCGCGCCTGAGCGAACTGGAAGTACTGGCGTGGACGGCGGCGGTAGAGCAGGCCGGGCAACCTTCCGAACTGACCGCGGAGGCGAGCCTGGAGGCGCTGAATCAGCGTTGGCAGACCGTTCCCAGCGCGCAGCGCGGGGAGCCATTGGTGGTGCGTGCCTATGCCGACGGGCTCGCCCGTCTGGGTGCGCAGGCGAAGGCCGAAGAGGTGCTCTACGCGGCGATCAAACGGCAGTACGACGATCGCCTGGTGGAACGCTATGGGCGTGTGCAGGGCAGCGATCCGGCGCGCCAGCTGGCCAATGCCGAGGGCTGGCTGAAGGATCACCCACAGAATGCCGTCCTGTTGCTGGCTCTCGGGCGGCTCAGCCTGCGCAACGCGCTGTGGGGCAAGGCGCGCGACTATCTGGAGGCGAGCCTGCGTTTCGATCATCGTCCGGAAACCTGCGCCGAGCTGGCGCGTCTGCTCGCGCAGCTGGGCGATACCGAAAACAGCAACCGGTTGTTCCAGCAGGGCGTCGGCCTGCTCGATCGCAATCTTCCGGCTACGCTGTGACCGTTTCGTCAGGTCCGCCATGCGGCGGGCTTGACGGCTTCCTGCAGGCCTGCGAGCGCTTGTAACCACGACGGGGTTTCCACTACCGTAGCGAACTTTTCCTGCTAGCGGAGCCTCCATGCGCCTGGCCAGCCCTCGTTCCCTGTTCGTCATCGCCTTCCTGGGCAGCGCCTTGCTGATCGCCATCGCGCTCTACATGGAGCACGTGATGGGCCTTGCGCCATGCCCGCTGTGCATCGTTCAGCGCATCTGCGTGATTGGCTTCGGCCTGGTCTGCCTGGTGGCGGCGATCCATGGGCCGGCGAAGGTGGGGCGTCGCGTCTATGCGGCCATCGCCGCGCTGTTCGTGGCTGCCGGTGCCGCTACCGCGATCCGCCAGATCTGGCTGCAGAGCGTGCCGGCCGATCAGCTGCCGAGCTGCCTGCCAAGCCTGGAATACATGATGGAGGCGCTGCCCTTCCAGGAAATCGCCCGCCTTGTTCTGCACGGCACCGCCGAATGCGCCGAGGTCAGCTGGACCATGCTCGGGATGAGCATCCCCGAGTGGAGCCTGTTGGGCTTCATCGGTATGGCGATCGTCTGCCTCTGGCAGCTGCTGCGCCGAGACTGATCGGACTTTTCTCTTTCCCCCGCCGAACTCCTGCTGCTTTTGCACGGTCTTCTCATGGACGTGCGGCGCAGCTGCGGCTGCCTGTGCGCTCGTGCGATTCGTTAGGCATTTTGCTTGATGCATCGAGCGGCGCGGCATAGTCTGCTCGTGCGGTGACGGATTCTTGCCATTCGCGCCGCCACTCACCCAAGGCCGCTACCGAAAGACAAAAAAACGTCTCGGAATGGCGTACAAGCATCATCGATTAGGGAAGTGAGGTCATCATGCTCGAGAGCTGTCGGAATGCCCAGGAACGCTGGGGCGGTGTAAATCTGCTGATCGACCGTTGGCTGCATGAACGCCATGCGCTGATCAACGCCTACGACCGGTTGCATATCGAGCGCGACGACGCTCGCCAGGCCCTGCAGAGGTTCTGCGAATATCTGGTCGACTACGTCTCGGCCGGCCATTTCGAAATCTACGAACAACTGCTCGCCGAGGCCGAGGCGTTCGGCGATGCGCGCGCCATCGAACTGGCCAAGCAGATCTACCCGCGCATCGAGACCATCACCCAGGTGGCGCTGAGCTTCAACGATCGTTGCGAAAAGGGTGACTGCCTCGGCAGCCCCGGTCTGGCCGATGAGCTAAAGAAGCTCGGGCAGCTTCTGCACGAGCGTTTCGAACTGGAAGACTGCCTGATCGAAGTGCTGCATACGGCGCATAAGCAAGCAGCTGCTCCGGCCTGAGAACCGAGCCACCCGCTGCGGCGGGTGCAACGCTTCGCGGTCCCCTGGCGGCCACCTGGCGGGCCGTCTAGTATGGGTGCACCGTTCCTGCCAGGAGGCACCTTCATGCCCGCGAAGAAGAAGTCGGTTAACACCCCGCTGCATCTGTTGCAGCAGCTTTCCCACAGCCTTATCGAACATCTGGACAAGGCCTGCAGCCAGGCGATCAAGGACGCCGAGGGCGCGCTCGCCAAGCTGCAGAAGCAGCGCGGCAAGGCGCAGGACAAGCTGACCAAGGCCCGGGCCAAGCTGGACGAGGCGGGCAGCACTGGCAAGCCCAAGGCGCAGACCAAGGCACGTGCCCGACTCGGCGAACTGGAAGAATCCCTTACCCTGCTGCAGACCCGTCAGAGCGAAACGCTGAATTACCTGGCGGAGCTCAAGCGCGACGCCGAGCACAGCCTGAAGCTGGCGCAGGGCATCCGTCAGGTTGCCGATGCTGCAGACCAGGCACTGCAAGGCCGTCAGCAGCCAGCCAAGCCTGCAGCAGCGCGCCCGGCGGCCGGCAAGTCCGCGCCGGCGGCCGCCAAGCCCCGCACCTCTGCGACCAGAGCTTCCGCAGCCAAGGCTGACAGTGCCCCAGCGAAAGCCGGCACGACCACGACTGCCTCCAAGCCGGCCGCCAAGCCTGCGGCAAAGTCGCCAGCCAAGGCTGCGGTCAAACCGGCTGCGAGAGCGCCCGCCAGTGCCGCGGCCAAGCCCGCCACGACGGGGGCGAGCGCCAGCAAGGCGCCGGCCCGTTCACGTGCGGCTGCCGGTTCGAAGGCACCCGCGTCGGCGGAGAAAAAGCCTGCCGCGTCGGCAGAGGCGCCGGACAAGGCGGCAGCTGCCAAGCCTGCAACCAAGGCCACAGCCAAGAAGCCGGTGGCGCGCAAGCCAGCGGCCAAGCGCGCCGCCGCTCAGTCAGCAGCCAGCTCCAGCTGAGTCTGCAGCGCCGCGCTGCGCAGGACTTCCAGCGCGGCGCGGTTGTGCGCTACCGGGACGAGGGTTTCCAGCCAGGCGTCGGCAGCGCCATTCGAAGGCCAATCCTGGCTGATCTTCTGCAACCGTTCGAGCAGTTCGCGCTCGGCTTGCAGTTCCAGCGCTTTCAACGCCTCACGCAGGCTGTGTAACGCCAGGTCCTGTTCGGCCTGCGATCGCCATGCCTGACGCAACCCCCGCAGCGGCTCGATCACGTCCCCGCGCCAGGGCGCGGCAAGCGCGGTCAACGCCTGCAGACGCGCCTGGCTGCAGGCGACGCCGCGTGCTTGCAGCCAGGCGCCACACAACAGCAGGCACACGTCCGCGCCCTGGTTTTGCAGCTCCAGGCAGGCCGTTTCGACGCCTGGACTGGCATAGCAGGCTAGGGCGAAGGTCCAAAGGTCAGGGGTTCGCATTCGAGTGGCGCCTTTTTTTGTCGACCGCCCGGCTGGCTTTCCAGGCGAACTGATAAACTCGCGGCCATTATGATCCGACTTCAGAACCTCACTCTACAGCGCGGGCCCCAGCGACTGCTGGAAGGCGCCGAGCTGACCCTGCATCCCGGCCAGAAGGCCGGCCTGGTCGGCGCCAACGGTGCCGGCAAATCCACACTCTTCGCCCTGCTGCGTGGCGAGCTGGTGCCCGATGGTGGCGACTGCCAGCTGCCGCCGGACTGGCGCATCGCGCACATGCGCCAGGAGATCGAGACCCTCGAGCGCCTGGCGGTGGACTATGTGCTCGATGGCGATGTTGAGCTTCGGCGCATCCAGACCGAACTGGCTGCCGCCGAGCAGGCCCATGATGGCAACGCCCTGGCGCGCCTGCACACCGAACTGGACAACGCCGACGGCTACAGCGCCGATGCGCGGGCGCGCAAGCTGCTCGCCGGGCTGGGTTTTTCCAATGAGCAGATGGTGCTGCCGGTCGGCAGCTTTTCCGGCGGCTGGCGCATGCGTCTGAACCTGGCGCAGGCGCTGATGTGCCCGTCAGACCTCCTGCTGCTGGACGAACCGACCAACCACCTGGATCTGGATGCGATCCTCTGGCTGGAGGACTGGCTCACGGGCTACCCCGGCACGCTGCTGCTGATTTCCCACGACCGCGACTTTCTCGACGCGGTGGTCGACCACGTCATCCACCTGGAGCAGCGCAAGCTGACCCTCTATCGCGGCGGCTACTCGGCGTTCGAACGCACCCGCGCCGAGCGTCTGGCCCAGCAGCAGCAGGCCTACGAGAAGCAGCAGGCGCAGCGTGCGCACATGGAAAGCTTCATACGCCGCTTCAAGGCCAAGGCGACCAAGGCGCGCCAGGCACAGAGCCGGATCAAGGCGCTGGAGCGGCTGGAAGAGCTGGCCCCGGCGCACGTGGATTCGCCGTTCGACTTTCGTTTCCGCGAAGCGGACAAGGTCTCCAGTCCGTTGCTGGATCTGGCCGAGGGCCGCCTCGGCTATGGCGACAAGCTGGTTCTGGACAAGGTCAAGCTGCAGCTGGTGCCTGGCGCGCGGATCGGCCTGCTGGGTCCCAACGGTGCCGGCAAGTCGACCCTGATCAAGACGCTCTCCGGCGAGCTTTCGCCCCGCGGCGGCCGCCTGCAGCGCGGCGAGAACCTGGTGGTCGGCTACTTCGCCCAGCACCAGCTCGACTCGCTCGACCCCAAGGCCAGCCCGCTGCTGCACCTGCAGCGCATCGCCGCCAACGAGCGCGAGCAGATCCTGCGCGATTTCCTCGGTGGCTTCGATTTCCGCGGCGATCGTTGCGACGAGCCGGTGTTGAACTTCTCCGGTGGCGAGAAGGCGCGCCTGGCGCTGGCGCTGATTGCCTGGGGCAAGCCCAACCTGCTGCTGCTCGACGAACCGACCAACCATCTGGATCTGGAGATGCGCCTGGCGCTGACCCTGGCGCTGCAGGACTTCGAAGGCGCGGTGCTGGTGGTGTCCCACGATCGGCATCTGCTCAAGAGCACCACCGACGAGTTCCTGCTGGTGGCAGACGGCCGGGTGCAGGACTTCGACGGCGATCTCGAGGATTACGCGCGCTGGCTGGTGGACTACCGTGCGCGGCAGCAGCCGGCTGTTGCCGCTGAAACGGTCGCCGACAAGACCGACAAGCGCGCCCAGCGCCAGGCCGCCGCCGCGCTGCGCCAGCAGCTGGCACCACACAAGCGCCAGGCCGACAAGCTGGAGAAGGACCTGGCTGACGTGCACGAAAAGCTGGCCGCCCTGGAAACGCGACTCGGCGACAGTGCGCTCTACGAGGCGGCGCGCAAGGACGAACTGCGCCAGTTGCTGGCCCAGCAGGCCGAGCTCAAGGTTCGTGAAGGCGAGCTGGAGGAGGCCTGGCTGGAGGCACTGGAAACCCTGGAAGCCTTGCAGGCGCAGCTGGAGGCCAGCGCATGAGCGAACCCTGGCTGACCCTGGTCGAGGAATGGCGCCTGCAATGGATGCTGGGCTTGCAGGTATTGCTGATCCTGCTGGTGGCTTACGTGCTGCAACGGCTGGTGGTACGCGGTCTGACGCGGGTTTCGTCGCGCTATCCGCTGCCGCCGGAGTTGCTGATCCCGGTGCGCGGCGGCATCCGCTGGTTCATCATCGGCGGCGCGCTGATCATGGTGCTGGAGCGCTTCGGGGTGTCCGCCACGGTGCTGTGGACGGCCATTTCCGGTTTCGTCGCGGTAGCCGCGATCGCCTTCTTCGCCATCTGGAGCGTGCTGTCCAACCTGCTGTGTGCGGTGCTGATCCTGACTGTCGGGCCGTTCCGCCTGGGAGACGTGGTGGAAATCGTCGAGGCGTTCGACAAGCCGATCGTCAAAGGGCGTGTCATCGATATCAACCTGCTCTATACCACCCTGGAAGAAGTGGCCGAGGCCGGTACCGGGGCTATCGTCCAGGTGCCCAACAGCCTGTTCTTCCAGAAAGCCGTGCGCCGCTGGCGTGGTGCCGACGTCCAGCTCTTCAACCGTAATCTCAACGAGTAGAACACCATCATGGAATGGCTCAGCAACCCGGAAATCTGGGTCGCGTTTCTGACGCTGACTGCCCTGGAAATCGTCCTGGGCATCGACAACATCATCTTCATCTCCATTCTGGTCAGCCGCCTGCCCAAGGAGCAGCAGCCCAAGGCGCGCTTCTTCGGCCTGGCGCTGGCGATGGGCACACGCATCCTGCTGTTGCTCTCGATCGCCTGGGTGATGCGTCTGACCAACGACCTGTTCACGGTCCTGGGGGAGGGCGTATCCGGGCGTGACCTGATCCTGTTCTTCGGCGGCCTGTTCCTGCTGTTCAAGAGCACCCTGGAAATCTGGCACAGCGTCGAAGGCGAGGAGGAAGAACAGACCGCCGGCGGCGCGGCCAAGGCGGGTTTCGTTGGCATCATCCTGCAGATCGCAGTGATCGACATCGTCTTCTCGCTGGATTCGGTGATCACCGCGGTAGGCCTGGTGCAGCATGTGCCGGTGATGGTCGCGGCAATCGTGATCGCGGTGCTGGTGATGATGGTTTCGGCCGGGACCATCGCCGATTTCATCGACAAGCATCCGACGCTGAAGATTCTCGCGCTGTCGTTCCTCATCGTCGTCGGCACGCTGCTGATCGCCGAAGCCTTCGATGTGCACGTGCCCAAGGGCTACGTCTACTTCGCCATGGCTTTCTCGCTCGGCGTCGAGGCGCTGAATATCCGCATGCGCAAGGCCATGAAGCGCAAGCTCAAGGAACCGGTGAAGCTGGGCAAGGGCTCGCCGGACTGAACCCACGCGTCTGAAACGGAGGGCATCACGATGACACTGGAAACCTGGCTCGCATTCTTTGTCGCCTGTTGGGTGATCAGCCTGTCGCCGGGCGCCGGGGCCATCGCGTCGATGTCCTGCGGCTTGCAGTACGGCTTCTGGCGCGGCTACTGGAACGCCATCGGCTTGCAGCTGGCGCTGGTACTGCAGATTGCCGTGGTCGCCGCCGGCGTCGGCGCGGTGCTGGCCACCTCGGAACTGGCGTTCGGCCTGATCAAGTGGTTCGGCGTCTGCTACCTGCTCTGGCTGGCCTGGAAGCAATGGCAGGCGCAGCCCGAAGCGCTGGATGATTCGGCGGCGCCGCGGCCCATCGGCCGGCCGCTGAGCCTGGTCTTGCGTGGCTTCCTGGTCAATGCCAGCAACCCCAAGGCGATCGTCTTCATTCTTGCGGTGCTGCCGCAGTTCCTCGATCCGCAGCGGCCGCTGCTGCTGCAGTACAGCGAGATGGCCGCGACCATGGTGGTGGTCGATCTGGTGGTCATGGCCGGCTACACCGGGCTTGCCGCCAAGGTGCTGCGCCTGCTGCGTACGCCGCGTCAGCAGCGCCTGGTCAACCGCAGCTTTGCCACCATGTTCGCCGGGGCGGCGGCCCTGCTGGCGACCGTTCGGCGCGCCGCGGCATGAGCGAGGCGGTTCCGATGCGCGTATGGATCGACGCCGATGCCTGCCCGCGCGCAGCCAAGGATCAGGTGATCAAGTTCGCCCTCAAACGCAAGTTCGAGGTGCTGCTGGTCGCCGGGCAGAGCCAGGTCAAGCCGGCATTCGCTTGCGTGCGACTGATCGTCGTGCCGAGCGGGCCGGATGCCGCGGACGACTATCTGGTCGAGCATGCCGAGCCCGGTGACCTGGTGATCTGCAGCGACGTGCCACTGGCCGACCGGCTGGTGAAGAAGGGGGTCGCCGCGCTCGACCCGCGCGGGCGCGAGTTCGACGAGCGCAACATGGGCGAGCGCCTGGCAGTGCGCAACCTGTTCACCGATCTGCGGGATCAGGGGCAGGTGGGTGGCGGCCAGGCGGCTTACGGCGAGCGTGACCGTCAGACGTTCGCCAATGCGCTGGACCGACTGCTTACGCGGTTGTCACGGTCGCAGTGAGTGGCCGCTCGGCCAGCCAGTCGCGCAGCGCCGTTAACGGCAGCGGCCGGCTATAGTAGTAACCCTGGATGAAGTCGCAGCCGTTTTCGCGCAGATAGTCGAGCTGCACTGCCTCTTCCACCCCTTCGGCCACCACCTTCAAACCCAGCTTGTGCGCCATGGCGATGATCGCTGCGGTGATGGCGCGGTCGTTGGCCTGCTCGGCAATTTCCCGAACGAACGCACGGTCGACCTTGAGCGTATCGACCGGCAGCTGACGCAGGTAGGTCAGCGAGGAATAGCCGCTGCCGAAGTCATCGATCGAAACCTTCACGCCTAGCTCGCGCACCGCGTCCAGCGTGCGGATCGCCGCGCCGAGGCTGTTCATCAGGGCGTTCTCGGTGACTTCCACGGTCAGTCGCGCGGGCTCCAGCCCCGTGCGCTCGAGGATCCGCGCAACCACCGCGGGCATCTGCGGGTTGGACAGGTTGAGCGCCGAGCAGTTGACCGCCATGCGCAGATCGTGGCCTTCCTCCAGCAGCCCGACCAGGTCGGCGCAGGCGCGGCGCGCCACCCAGGTGTCCAGCTCGGCGACGAAGCCATGCTGTTCGGCCAGCCCGACGAAACGCTCCGGACTGATGAACCCCTGCTGCGGATGCTGCCAGCGCACCAGCGCTTCGAGGCTCACCGGGCGCCCGCTGCGGCCGTCGACGATGGGCTGGTAGTGCACGCTGAGCAGATTCTCGTTCAGCGCTCGGCGCAGGTCCTGCTCCAGCGACAGGTCCTCCTGGGCGCGCAGTTCCAGTGCCGGATTGAAGCGCAGGCTGCGGTTGCGGCCGCTGGCCTTGCACTGCCCGACGGCCAGGCCGGCGTGACGGAACAGGGCATCGAAGTTGAGGCCATCCTCGGGGTACTGGCTGATGCCGATGCTGGCTGTCAGGCGCAGTTGGGTGTCGCCCAGGACGAACGGCGGGCGCAGCTGGTCGAGGATCCGCTCGGCGGTCGCCTGGGCATGCTCCCAGGCGCCCAGGGTGAGCACGCAGAACTCGTCGCCGGAGAAGCGCGCCAGCATGTCGTGCTGACCGAGCACCGCGCGAATGCGTTGCGCCGCCTGTTGCAGTGCCAGGTCGCCGCTGCGGTGACCGAGGCTGTCGTTGATGCGTTTGAAGTTGTCCAGGTCCACCACCAGCACCGCCAGTGCCTGGCGCTCCTCGCGTGCGGCCAGCACCTGGGTGACCATCTCGGTGAAAGCGCGGCCGTTGAAAAGGTTGGTCAGCGGGTCGTAGTGGGTCATGGCGTTGAGCTGGTGCTCGGCCAGATCGAGCGCCTCGCGCTGCTCGCTGAAGCGCTGTTCGGCCCAGCTCGCAGCGATACCAGTGACGATCACCAGCAGGGCTACCAAGCCGATCGCCGAGGCGAGTGCGCCCTGGCCGGTGTGGCTGCCGAATGGCGCGGCGTGCTCCACGAGACCGGCGGGGACAGCCAGGGTCAGCGCGTGCATCCCGGTGTAGTGCATGGAGACGATTGCTGCACCCATCACCAGGCTGCATAGCAGGCGCTGCCAGCGCTGATGGCGGCTCTGGCTGGTGCGAAAATGAAAGCCCAGTACCAGCGCGGCGATGGAAGCGCCAATGGCAATCAGCACCGAGGCGGCAAACGCCAGCGGCGCATAGTACAGCGTGGCCAGCGAGCGAATCGCGGCCATCCCGGTGTAGTGCATCGCCGCAATGCCGATGCCGGCAGCGGTTCCGGCCAGGGCATACTGCGCCACGCTCAGGTGATCGCGGCCGAGCACGCGCATCACCACGTAGGACACCGCCACGGCGATCAGTAGCGAAAGGGCGGTGATGCCGTGCTCGTAGCGAATGTCCAGCGGCGCGCGGAAGGCCAGCATGCCGATGAAATGCATCGACCAGATACCGCCTCCCAGGGCGAAGGCGCCGACCCAGCGCCATAGCTCGCGCCCGCGCGGGCTGCTGCTGCGGCTGACCCGCTTGGCCAGGGCCAGGGCGGTGAAGGCCGCGGCGCTGGCGATCAGATAGGAGAGCACGACCAGCATCGGGTCATGGCTATGCCCGAGCAGGGCAACCTGGTCGGCGGGCAGGTCGGAAAACAGCAGTCTGGACACGCGGCGGCACTCGAACTGTCGGGCGTCCTGCCTCGTGGAGATGATGGCTCATGGCCATGTTCGGCAGAGTGTACGAGAGCGCACCCCGGCCGCCAATCTCCTATCGGCCGTTCAGCCGCAAAGATAAGTGCCGGTGCCCACGGCGATCAGCGTGTCCGATTCGTTGTGCAGCTCCGAACGCACCACCGCGACCTTGTTGCCCGAGCGCAGCAGGGTCGCGCTGGCAGTGAAGCGCGTACCGCGGCCGGGGCGCAGATAGTCGATGCGCAGGTCGATGGTACCGAGGCGGGACAGGCGGGCGGCGCGTTCCTGCATGGTCAGGTGACGATGCTTGTCGAAGGCGCCCAGCATCGCCATGGCGCCACCGGCGACGTCGAGCAACGAGGCGATCACGCCGCCGTGGAGGATGCCATGGACGAAGTTGCCGACCAGCTCGGGCTTCATTGGCAGGTGCATCACCACCCGCGACGTGGATATTTCATCGAGCTCGATGCCCAGGGCCTGGTTGAAGGGGATGCGCTCGAACATCTGGCGTACCGCCTGGGCCTGCTCGGCGAGCAGCGCATCGTCATGGTTCATGGTCGGCATTCCTGAAAAGGGTCGGACCAAACTGCCCGAGGTCGTCCGGGCTGAACAGGTCGACGGCAAGAGCACCCGCGGCTTTGGCGACTTTCGCGCAAAAAAATCCCGGGTTGCCCCGGGATTACGGTCTGTTCGAAGACTCAGTCCTCGGTGGTCATCTCCAGCACTCGGTCGACCAGCTTGTAGATGCCGGACGCCGCTTCACTGATGGACTGCGCCAGCATGTAGGCCGGAGTAGTGACCAGGCGGTGCTGCTTGTCCACCACGATGTCGCTGACCTCGCAGGCCTGGTGGCTGGCTCCCATCTGGCCGACCGCCTTGGCGGCGTCGGCGTCGTCGCTGCCGAGGGTGCAGATCACGCCGGCGCCGAATATCTCCGCGGCCATGGTCGGCGCGATGCACATCATGCCGACCGGCTTGCGCGCCTCGGCGAAGGCCTTGACCAGCGCCACCACGTCCGGCAGGGCCTTGCTGTTCGCACCTTCGGTGGCGAAGGTGGAGAGGTTCTTCGCGGCACCGAAGCCGCCAGGCATGATCAGCGCGTCGAAATCCTCGGCGCGTGCCTCGCGCAGATCCTTGATTTCGCCACGGGCCAGGCGTGCCGATTCGGTCAGTACGTTGCGCGATTCCGGCATTTCCTCGCCGGTCAGGTGGTTGATCACGTGCATCTGCGCAATGTTCGGTGCGAAGCACTGCACCTTGACGCCGCGCTGGTCCAGGCGCAGCAGGGTGATGACGCTCTCATAGATCTCCGAGCCGTCGTAGACGCCACAGCCGGATAGGATCACGGCGACTTTCTTGTTCATAGCGATACTCCTGGTCAGTTTCAACGGCCCTGGGGTGGGCGCTGCGGATGGCTCGATGCTAATACCTGGGGCGGTTCCAGGTAAGCCCCGCATGCTGGTTTGGATTCGCCTGACCCGCCGGTGTTCATTGCCGCAGGTCTGGCACGCGACTTTGCGCCCGCTCAAAGCACTGGCAGTCGTGGGCGGGGCTGGCGACAATGGGACGATTTCGCTGGTCCGGCGGCATGGTGTTGTCATCATTTCGTCATGCGCCGGGCCTATAAAAACGTCATATTCGCCCGTTTTGCGGGCCAGGAGTCCGTTGTGAGTTTCGTTCCTGCCAGCCGCCTGTTCCCCGCCACCCGCCTGCGCCGCAACCGTCGCGACGAGTTTTCCCGCCGTCTGGTGCGCGAGAACGTGCTGACGGTCGATGACCTGATCCTCCCGGTGTTCGTGCTCGATGGCGAGAACCGTCGCGAAGCCGTGCCGTCGATGCCCGGCGTCGAGCGGCTGTCCATCGACCTGCTGCTCGAGGAGGCCGAGGAGCTGGTGGCGCTGGGCATTCCGGCACTGGCGCTGTTCCCGGTGACGCCGCTGGAGAAGAAATCCCTGGATGCCGCCGAAGCCTGGAATCCGGACGGTATTGCCCAGCGTGCCACGCGCGCGCTGCGTGCGCGCTTCCCGGAGCTGGGCATCATCACCGACGTCGCCCTCGATCCGTTCACCACTCACGGCCAGGACGGCATCCTCGACGACAATGGCTACGTACAGAACGACGTCACCGTCGATGCGCTGGTCAAGCAGGCGCTCTCCCATGCCGAGGCCGGTGCTCAGGTGGTCGCGCCGTCTGACATGATGGATGGCCGCATCCAGGCGATCCGCGAGGCGCTGGAAGTGGCCGAGCACCACAACGTGCGCATCATGGCCTATTCGGCCAAGTACGCCAGTGCCTACTACGGCCCGTTCCGCGATGCGGTGGGTTCGGCAGCGAATCTCGGCAAGAGCAACAAGAACACCTACCAGATGGACCCGGCCAACGGCGACGAGGCACTTCACGAGGTGGGCGCGGACCTGGCCGAAGGCGCCGACATGGTCATGGTCAAGCCCGGCCTGCCGTACCTGGACATCGTCTGGCGGGTGAAGGAGGCCTTCAAGGCGCCGACCTTCGTCTATCAGGTCAGCGGCGAGTACGCCATGCACATGGCCGCCATCCAGAACGGCTGGCTGAGCGAGGCCGTCATCCTTGAGTCTTTGGTCGGCTTCAAGCGCGCCGGGGCCGATGGCATCCTCACCTACTTCGCCAAGCAGGCGGCACAACAATTAAAACGGGGCCAGTGAGCCCTTTTCGAGGCAAAGCGATGATCAACCAGGGACTCAGCGAAAAGGATCTGCAGGACGCCGTCGTCAGCGAGGTGCTGGAGGTGGTCGAGCCGGAAGCGGTAGCGGTGCCTTCCGCGCCGCCGGAAGTCGTCGAGGAGGCGCCGGTTGCACCGGTGACCAATCTGGATGACAGCGCGCTGTACATCCACCGCGAGCTTTCCCAGCTGCAGTTCAATATCCGCGTGCTGGAGCAGGCGCTGGACGAGTCCTATCCGCTGCTGGAACGGCTGAAGTTCCTGTTGATCTTCTCCAGCAACCTCGACGAGTTCTTCGAGATTCGCGTGGCCGGGTTGAAGAAGCGCGTCACCTTCGCCCGCGAGCAGGCCGGCGCCGATGGTCTGCAGCCGCATCAGGCGCTGGCGCGCATTTCCGAGCTGGTGCATGAACAGGTCGACCGCCAGTACGCGATCCTCAACGACGTGCTATTGCCGGCGCTTGCCGAACATCAGATCCGCTTCATCCGCCGCCGGCACTGGACGGCCAAGCTCAAGACCTGGGTGCGTCGCTATTTCCGCGACGAGATCGCACCGATCGTCACGCCCATCGGGCTCGATCCGACCCATCCGTTCCCGCTGCTGGTGAACAAGAGCCTGAACTTCATCGTCGAGCTGGAGGGCGTCGATGCGTTCGGTCGCGATTCCGGTCTGGCGATCATCCCGGCGCCGCGCTCGCTGCCGCGGGTCATCCGCGTGCCGGAGGAGGTCAGCGGGGCGGGCGATCACTTCGTGTTTCTGTCGTCGATGATCCATGCACACGCCGACGACCTGTTCCACGGCATGCGGGTCAAGGGCTGCTACCAGTTCCGCCTGACGCGTAATGCCGACCTCTCGGTCGATACCGAGGACGTCGAGGACCTGGCCCGCGCGCTGCGTGGCGAGCTGATCTCTCGGCGTTACGGCGACGCCGTGCGTCTCGAGGTGGCCGACACCTGTCCGCAGCATCTTGCCGACTTCCTGCTCAAGCAATTCAGCCTCGGCGAGAGCGAGATGTACCGGGTCAACGGCCCGGTCAACCTGACCCGGCTGTTCAGCATCACCGGCCTGGACAGCCATCCGGAGCTGCAATACAGCCCGTTCACCCCGTCGATTCCGAAGCTCCTGCAGAACAGCGACAAGATCTTCAGCGTGATCAACAAGCAGGACATCCTGCTGCTGCACCCCTTCGAGTCGTTCACACCGGTGGTCGACCTGCTGCGCGAGGCCGCCAAGGACCCCTGCGTGCTGGCGATCAAGCAGACGCTGTACCGCTCCGGCGCCAACTCCGAGATCGTCGACGCGCTGGTGGATGCAGCGCGCAGCGGCAAGGAGGTCACTGCGGTGATCGAACTGCGTGCCCGCTTCGACGAGGAATCCAACCTGCAGCTGGCCAGCCGCCTGCAGCAGGCCGGCGCGGTGGTGATCTACGGCGTGGTCGGCTACAAGACCCACGCCAAGATGATGCTCATCCTGCGCCGCGAGAACGGCGAGCTGGTGCGCTATGCCCACCTGGGCACGGGCAACTACCACGCCGGCAACGCGCGGCTGTACACCGACTACAGCCTGCTGACCTCCGATGACGCGCTCTGCGAGGATGTCTCAAAGCTGTTCAGCCAGCTGATCGGCATGGGCAAGACCATGCGCATGAAAAAGCTCCTGCATGCGCCTTTCACGTTGAAGAAGACCCTGCTCGACCTGATCACCCAGGAAACCCAGAACGCCGCCGAAGGCAAGCCCGCGCACATCATCCTCAAGGTCAACTCGCTGACCGACCCGAAGATGATCAAGGCCCTGTACAAGGCCAGCCAGACCGGCGTGCGCATCGACCTCATCGTGCGCGGCATGTGCTGCCTGCGGCCGGGCATCGCCGGTGTCTCGCACAACATCCATGTGCGCTCGATCATCGGCCGGTTCCTTGAGCACAGTCGGGTGTTCTACTTCCAGAATGACGGTGACGAGAAGCTCTACCTGTCCAGTGCCGACTGGATGGAGCGCAACCTCGATCGTCGGGTGGAAACCTGTTTCCCGGTCGAGGGCAAGAAACTGGTGATGCGGGTTAAGAAGGAGCTGGAAGGCTTCCTCAGCGACAACACCCAGAGCTGGATTCTGCAGCCTGACGGCAGCTACCTGCGCAACAGCCCCACCGGTAATCAGAATGCGCGCAACATACAGAGTACGTTGTTGGAGCGTCTCACCGGGCCGCAGGTCGGCGTGCGCTGAGTCAGGTGTTTCCCGCGGCGCGTTTTCAGGCATGTGGCTGGCGCGCGCCGCGTCGGCCTGGCTGAGGAGGCGAAGACTGGTTACCTGTATCATCAAGGGCCCCTAGGGCCCTTGTGTCATTTCATCCGCAGTTCGTAGCCCGCGCGCGCGAGCCAGGCGGCTTCGGCCTCGAAGTCGGCGCGGGTCAGCGGGTTGGCGTTCAGCCAGTCGGTCGGGAAGATCAGCTCCAGGCTGCGCTCGTCGGCCTTCAGTCGCACGTCGGAGACGGCATTGGCGCCACGGATGTGGTGGAACAGGATCGCGAAGCGCAACAGGATGCACAGACGAACCAGGGCGTCGGCGTCGGCCCCGGTTTCACCGAACTTGTCCTGCGGAATATTGCGCCGATGGCCGCGCACCAGCAGTGCCAGCATGAGCTGGTCTTGCCGCGAGAAGCCGGGCAGGTCGGAATGCTCGATCAGGTAGGCGCCGTGCTTGTGGTAATGGTAGTGGGCGATGTCCAGACCCACTTCATGCACGCGCGCGGCCCAGGCGAGCAGCTCGCGGTGCCAGTCCTGATCCAGGTTCCAGGCTTCGGCCACCTGGTCGAAGGCCTCCAGCGCCTTGGCTTCGACCCGTGCGGCCTGCTCCATGTCGACGTGATAACGCTCCATCAGGAAGCTCAGCGAGCGATCGCGAATGTCCTCGTCGTGATGGCGGCCCAGCAGGTCGTAGAGCACGCCTTCACGCAGCGCGCCTTCGGAGTGGGTCATGCTGCTGATTTCGAGGGCATCGAAGATCGCCTCCAGAATCGCCAGGCCCGCCGGGAATACTCCGCGGCGGTCCGGCTTGACGCCGTCGATGTCGATCTTCTCCACGTCACCGAGCTTGAACAGCTTGCGCTTGAGCCAGCCGATACCTTCGGCGTTGACCTCACCGTTGCCGAAACCACCGCTCTTGATCGCCAGCCCGACGGCGCGAATGGTGCCGGACGCGCCGATGGATTCCTGCCAGCCAAGCCGGCGCAGGCCGTGTTCGATACCCATCAATTCGACGCGTGCCGCGGTGTAGGCCTGGGCGTAGCGCGCCGGGGTGATCTTGCCGTCGCGGAAGAAGCGCTGGGTATAGCTCACGCAGCCCATCTGCAGGCTTTCACGCAGCTGCGACTCGAAGCCTTCGCCGATGATGAACTCGGTGCTGCCGCCGCCGATGTCGGCGACCAGGCGCCGGCCCTGACTGGCCGGAACGGTATGCGACACGCCGAGGTAGATCAGGCGCGCCTCTTCGCGGCCGGAAATGACTTCCACCTGGTGGTTGATGATCTCTTCGGCGCGGCGAATGAAGGTGGCGCGGTTGCGCGCCTCGCGCAGGGCATTGGTACCGACGATGCGTACCGCGCCCTGGGGCAGGTGGTTGACCATCTGCGCGAAGCGCCGCAGGCAGTCCAGGCCACGCTGCATGGCGGCCTCGTCGAGCAGGCGGTTCTCGTCGATGCCGGCAGCCAGCTGCACCTTTTCGCCGAGTCGTTCGAGGATGCGCATTTCACCGTTGCTGGTGCGCGCGAGCACCATGTGAAAACTGTTCGAGCCCAGATCCAGGGCGGCGATCATGGGAAAGGATTCAGCGGTGTTCTGGCGCATTGGGCGGTCTCGATGCAAAACCCCGACATCCTGACACGATCGACCCCATCCGCCAACGCAGTCATCGCCGCAGCGGCCTGCTCCGGACGGGCGCTCGTCGGCCGCCGACCGGTCTGCAGCTTTCGGTCCGCACGCAGTAGGGCTATGATGGCGACCTTTCCGTTCCGACCCTGGAGAAAATCCATGAGCGACTACATCAACAATGTCAGCGACAGCAGCTTCGAGCAGGACGTCCTCCAGGCCGACGGTCCCGTGCTGGTTGACTACTGGGCTGAGTGGTGTGGCCCCTGCAAGATGATCGCGCCGGTACTCGACGAGATCGCCAAGGACTATGAGGGCCGTCTGAAGGTCTGCAAGCTGAACATCGACGAGAACCAGGAAACCCCGCCGAAGTACGGCGTGCGCGGTATCCCGACCCTGATGCTGTTCAAGAACGGCAACGTCGAAGCGACCAAGGTCGGTGCGCTGTCCAAATCGCAGCTGGCCGCCTTTCTCGACAGCAACATCTGAGTACGACGAAGATCGCCTCCAAAGCCCTCGCAGATGCGGGGGCTTTTTTCATCTGCAGGGTGGACGCTTCGCCTGCACGGTGCTAAATTCGGCCACGCGACGCTTTCTTCCGTCGCCCTCTGCATGCCGTCGCCGACGCACTTCAGCCTCATAAAGCACAACGAACCTCGTTCGTCTCCTGCTGCGCGGCTTCTCAAGCTAATCGCTTTCTACATCCTTCCTGATCTCTTTCTATGAATCTGACTGAACTCAAGCAAAAGCCCATCACCGAACTGCTGGAAATGGCCGAACAGATGGGCATCGACAACATGGCCCGTTCGCGCAAGCAGGACGTGATTTTCTCCCTGCTGAAAAAGCACGCGAAAAGCGGCGAGGAAATCTCCGGTGACGGCGTGCTGGAGATTCTCCAGGACGGTTTCGGCTTCCTGCGCTCCGCGGATTCTTCCTATCTGGCCGGCCCGGACGACATCTATGTGTCGCCCAGCCAGATCCGTCGCTTCAACCTGCGTACCGGCGACACCATCGTCGGCAAGATCCGCCCGCCGAAGGAAGGCGAGCGCTACTTCGCCCTGCTCAAGGTCGACTCGATCAACTACGATCGGCCGGAAAACGCGAAGAACAAGATTCTCTTCGAGAACCTGACCCCGCTGTTCCCCAACGAGCGCCTGAAGATGGAGGCCGGCAACGGCTCCACCGAAGACCTCACCGGTCGCGTGATCGACCTCTGCGCACCGATTGGCAAGGGTCAGCGCGGCCTGATCGTCGCGCCGCCGAAGGCGGGCAAGACGATCATGCTGCAGAACATCGCCAGCAACATCACCCGCAACAACCCCGAGTGCCACCTGATCGTCCTGCTGATCGACGAGCGCCCGGAAGAAGTGACCGAGATGCAGCGCACCGTGCGCGGCGAAGTGGTGGCCTCCACCTTCGACGAGCCGCCGACCCGCCACGTGCAGGTCGCCGAGATGGTGATCGAGAAGGCCAAGCGCCTGGTCGAGCACAAGAAGGATGTGGTCATCCTGCTCGACTCCATCACTCGCCTGGCGCGTGCCTACAACACCGTGATCCCGAGCTCCGGCAAGGTACTCACCGGTGGTGTCGACGCCCACGCTCTGGAGAAGCCCAAGCGTTTCTTCGGCGCCGCCCGCAACATCGAGGAGGGCGGCTCGCTGACCATCCTCGCCACCGCGCTGGTGGAAACCGGCTCGAAGATGGACGAGGTGATCTACGAGGAATTCAAGGGCACCGGTAACCTGGAGCTGCAACTGGACCGCCGCATCGCTGAAAAGCGTGTGTTCCCGGCCATCAACATCAACCGCTCCGGCACCCGCCGCGAGGAGTTGCTGACCGCCGAGGACGAGCTGCAGCGCATCTGGATCCTGCGTAAGCTGCTGCATCCGATGGACGAGATCGCCGCCATCGAGTTCCTGCTCGACAAGCTCAAGGACACCAAGACCAACGACGAATTCTTCATGTCCATGAAGCGCAAGTAAGCGATTCGTTGTTGCCAACAAGGCCGGGGAAACCCGGCCTTTGTCTGTCTGCAGGTTTTGGAAAACCCGGCGCCGGGGCTAAACTCTGTGCCCCGACCCTGCCGGCCCATGCGAGGCTCAAGCATGCAGTATCGCGATCTGCGCGACTTTATCAGCGGCCTGGAAAAACGCGGTGAGCTCAAGCGCGTCAAGGCTGCTGTGTCTCCCGTCCTGGAAATGACCGAAATCTGTGACCGCACCTTGCGCAGGCAAGGCCCGGCACTGCTCTTCGAAAATCCGACCGGCTTCGACATGCCGGTGCTCGGCAATCTGTTCGGCACGCCGGGACGGGTGGCACTAGGCATGGGCGCCGAGGATGTCTCCGAGCTGCGCGAGATCGGCAAACTGCTGGCCTTTCTCAAGGAGCCGGAGCCGCCGAAGGGGCTGAAGGACGCCTGGAGCAAGCTGCCGATCTACAAGAAGGTCATCAGCATGGCGCCCAAGGTGCTCAAGGATGCGCCCTGTCAGGAAGTGATCGTCGAGGGCGACGACGTCGACCTGACGAAGATTCCGGTGCAGCACTGCTGGCCGGGGGACGCCGCGCCGCTGATCACCTGGGGCCTGACCATCACCAAGGGGCCGAACAAGGAACGGCAGAACCTCGGCATCTACCGTCAGCAGGTGATCGGCCGTAACAAGGTCATCATGCGCTGGCTGAGCCACCGCGGCGGAGCGCTGGATTTCCGCGAGTGGTGCGAGAAGTACCCTGATCGACCCTACCCGGTAGCGGTGGCGCTGGGTGCTGATCCGGCAACCATTCTCGGCGCGGTCACGCCGGTGCCCGATACGCTCTCCGAGTACGCCTTCGCCGGCCTGCTGCGCGGCTCGCGCACCGAGCTGGTCAAGGCCATCGGCTCCGAGCTGCAGGTGCCGGCCTATGCCGAGATCGTCCTCGAAGGGCATATCCACCCCGGCGAGATGGCCGATGAGGGGCCCTACGGCGATCACACCGGCTACTACAACGAGGTGGACCGCTTCCCGGTGTTCACCGTCGAGCGCATCACCCACCGCAAGAATCCGATCTACCACAGCACCTATACCGGGCGTCCGCCGGATGAGCCGGCGATTCTCGGTGTGGCGCTGAACGAGGTGTTCGTGCCGATCCTGCAGAAGCAGTTCCCGGAGATCGTCGACTTCTATCTGCCGCCGGAAGGCTGCTCCTACCGCATGGCGGTGGTGACGATGAAGAAGCAGTATCCCGGCCACGCCAAGCGGGTGATGCTCGGCGTGTGGAGCTTTCTGCGGCAGTTCATGTACACCAAGTTCGTCATTGTCACCGATGACGACATCAATGCCCGCGACTGGAACGACGTGATCTGGGCCATCACCACGCGCATGGACCCCAAGCGCGACACGGTGATGATCGACAACACGCCGATCGACTACCTGGATTTCGCTTCACCGATCTCCGGGCTGGGCTCGAAGATGGGCCTGGATGCGACACACAAGTGGCCGGGCGAGACCAGCCGTGAGTGGGGGCGGGCCATCGTCCAGGATCCGGCAGTAAAGCGGCGGGTCGATGAACTCTGGTCGCAGCTGGGTATCGACTGACATAACCGAAGAGGCGGGCCCGAGCCCGTCCGAAGCCTTGGCGGGTTATCCCGTTCACAGAAAAGACGTGCAGATGAAAGTGACCTTGCAGCCCTCCGGCGCCGTGCTCGATGTACGCCCCGGCGAACGCCTCCTCGATGCAGCCAAGCGGCTGGGCTACGAATGCCCGCAGAGCTGCCGCAACGGCAATTGTCATATCTGCGCCTCGCTGCTGGTCGAGGGCAGCATGCGGCAGGCCGGCGAGGTGCGGGATCATGGCGAGCTGCTGGCCTGCCTGGCCGAGCCGCTGGAAGACTGTGTGTTGCTCTGGGATGGCGTGCTGGCACCCGGCAAGCTGCCTGTGCGCGAGCTGAGCTGTCAGATCAGCGGCTACGAGGATGTGGGTGGCGACGTGGTGCGCCTGCGCTTGCGCCTGCCGGCCGGGCGTCAGCCCCGCTACCACGCCGGACAGTACCTGTTGCTGCAGCGCGAGGACGGCGAATGGTCGGCCTTCTCCCTGGCGTCGGCGCCGGGCAGTGGCCGCGAGCTGGAACTGCACGTGCTGGCTCGCGAGGAGTCGGCCGTCGAACTGCTGGCCTTCCTGCGTCGCCAGGGCTTCGCCCGAATCCAGATGCCCTTCGGCGACACGCACCTGGCCGAGCTGCCGGAGGGTCCACTGGTGCTGATCGCCGCCGGTACGGGCATGGCGCAGATGCACAGCCTGATCGAGTACTGCCGGGCTGCCGGTTTCCCGCATCCGGTGCATCTGTACTGGGGTGTGCGGCGACCGGAAGACTTCTATCGACTGCCGCACTGGGAGGAGTGGCAGGGCATGAGCAATCTGCATCTGCACCGTGTGGTCAGCGACGTCTGCGGCTGGGAAGGGCGCTGCGGCATGCTGCACGAGGCGATTCGCGAGGATTTCAGTGACCTCAAGCCGCTGCATATTTATGCCAGTGGCTCGCCGTCGATGGTGTACGGCACGCTGGATGCGCTGGTGGCCGCGGGGATGGACCCGCATCAGATGCGTGCCGATGTCTTCGCTTATGCGCCTCGGGAAAGCTGAGCGGAGCTTCCCGCTAACTTAGGAAAACGCCGGGGCATGCCCGGCGTTTTATTGTCAGCGCGCTTGCCGTTGCTGCAGCAGTAGATTCTTGTAGCCGCTGGCGGCCAGCGTCTTCTGCGCAGCGTTTAGCTGCTCGCGGCTGCCGAACGGGCCGACCAGCACCCGGTACCAGGGCTCGTCACGTACCTTGACGCTTTCCACCCGCACATCCTGGCCAAGCAGGATGATCTGTGCGCGTACCCGGTCGGCCTCCGCCTGTTGGCGGAACGAGCCGGCCTGCAGGAAGAACTGCGTCACCGGCGCCTTGGCCACGGTCGGTGGCGGCGGTGGCACCTGACCATTGAGTGCGGCCTGGGCGCGAGCCTCGTCGATCTTCGCCGCTTCTTCCGGTGTGACCGGCGCGCTCGGCGGCTCGGGCTGCTTGGCCTCCGGCGGCAGGATCACCTCGGACTCGGGCAGCAGGGTGTAGAAATCATACTTCGGCTTGGGTGGCTGCTCAGTGGCTGGCGTGCGCTTGGGCTGTTCCTTCACGGCGGTCTTGGGTGCTTCCTTGGCGCGTTTGACCTCTTCACCGCCCGGTTCGAGGCTCATCAGGAACATGATGAATCCGCCGATGACCAGGCCGCAGACCAGCCAGATCCAGCCAGGCATGGGCTGCTTGGCCGGCGCCTGGTAACGGCTGGCGCCCCGCTTGGGTGCGGCTTTCTTCCTTGCTGCCACTTACATGCGCTCCAGTGGTTCCAGGCCGAGGAGTTCCAGGCCCTGCTTGAGGGTACGGCCGGTCAAGGCAGCCAGGCGCAGGCGGCTCTGCTTTTGCGCATCCTGTTCGGCACCGAGAATCGGACAGTGCTCATAGAAGCTGGAGAACAGCCCGGCCAGGTCGTAGAGGTAAGCGCATAGCAGATGCGGTTCGCCTTTCTCGCCGACGCTGTTGAGCACCTCGCCGAACTGGGCGAGTTTGGCGGCCAGGGCGAGTTCCTGCTCGGCGTCCAGCTGGATCTGTCCGCTGATCTCGTCGATACCCTTGCCCAGCTTGCGGAACACACTGGCCACGCGGGTGTAGGCATAGAGCAGGTAAGGTGCGGTGTTGCCTTCGAAGCTCAGCATCAGTTCGAAGTTGAAGCGGTAATCGCTGGTGCGATGCTTGGATAGGTCGGCGTACTTGACCGCGCTGATGCCCACCGCACGGGCGATCTGACGCAGCTCGGCCTCGTCGAGTTCGGGGTTCTTGCCCTTGACCAGGGCATAGGCGCGCTGCTCGGCTTCGTCGAGCAGGTCGATCAGCTTGACCGTGCCACCATCGCGGGTCTTGAACGGGCGGCCGTCGGCGCCGTTCATGGTGCCGAAGCCCATGTGCTCCAGCTGCATGCCTTCATGGACGAAGCCTGCGCGGCGGGCCACTTCGAAGGCCATCTGGAAATGCAGGGCCTGGCGCTGATCGACGAAATACAACACGCGATCGGCGCGCAGTTGCTGGCTGCGATAGCGCATGGCGGCCAGGTCGGTGGTGGCGTAGAGATAGCCGCCACCGGCCTTCTGCACGATCACCGGCAGCGGGTTGCCTTCGGCGTTCTTGAATTCATCGAGGAAGACGCACTGGGCGCCATTGTCCTCGGTCAGCAGGCCTTTCTCGCGCAGGGCCTCGACGATGTCCGCCAGATCGGCGTTGTAGGCACTTTCGCCCTTGACGTCAGCCGGGGTCAGCTTGACGTTGAGGCGGTCATAGATCTTCTGGCAATGCGACAGCGAGATATCGTTGAAGCGCGTCCAGAGGCTCAGGCACTGGGCATCGCCCGCCTGCAGCTTGACCACCAGCTCACGGGCGCGATCGGCGAACTCGGGCGACTCGTCGAAGCGTTGCTTGGCGGCGCGGTAGAACTGCTCGAGGTCGGCCAGCTCGCTTTCCGCGGCGGCCGGCTTCTCCTCGAGGTAGGCCAGCAGCATGCCGAACTGGGTGCCCCAGTCGCCGACGTGGTTCTGCCGGATCACCTCGTCGCCGAGGAACTCCAGCACCCGGCCCACCGCATCGCCGATGATGGTGGAGCGCAAATGCCCGACATGCATCTCCTTGGCCAGGTTTGGCGAGGACAGGTCGATCACCACGCGCTGCTTGGCGCTCGCCTTGTGCACCGCAAGTTGCGCATCGGCCAGCGCGGTTTCGAGGCGCTGGGCCAGGGCGTCGCTGTTCTGGAAGAAGTTGAGAAAGCCCGGGCCGGCGATCTCGACCTTGCTGATCTGCGCGTCCTGGGGCAATGCGGCGATGAGCTTCTCGGCCAGCTCCCGCGGCTTCATGCCGGCCGGCTTGGCCAGCATCATGGCGATGTTGCTGGCGAAGTCGCCGTGACTCTTGTCCTTGGTGTTTTCCACCTGGATCGCGGGCGTCAGTCCCTCCGGCAGCACGCCCTCGCTGGTCAGGCGGACAAGGGCTTGCTGGATCAGGTGGCGAATGCTGTCTTTCATGGTCGGCTCGGTCCGCAGGAAGTGCGCGAAAACCCGGCATTATCGGGGCGTGATGGGGGCGGCTTCAAGCCGTGTGGTTCGCGCTGCCGGAAAGTCATGGTTCCGACGGCATAATCAGAACAGATCGATCGGGTCGACATCCAGGCTCCAGCGCACGGCGCGACCGCCGGGCAGCTGCTCAAGCAGCGGCACCCAGGCATCCATCAGACGATGCAGGGCTGCGCGGGCGTTGCCCTGCAGCAGCAACTGCGCCCGGTAGCGCCCGGCGCGACGCTCCATCGGCGCCGGCACCGGACCGAGCAGCTCGATGCCGCTGAGCTGCAGCTGCCCAAGCGTCTGCTCCGCCAGCGTGCAGGCTTCGTCGAGAAAGGCCTCGGCCTGGCCGGGCTTCTGCGCTTCGGCGCGCAGCAATGCCAGGTGGCTGAAGGGCGGCAGGCCGGCCGCGCGCCGTTCGGACAGCGCCTGCTCGGCGAAGGCGAAATAGCCCTGGTCGGTCAGCTGCACCAGCAGCGGGTGATCGGCCAGGTGCGTCTGAATGATCACCTTGCCCGGCTCCTCCGCGCGTCCGGCGCGCCCGGCGACCTGCACGATCAACTGGGCCATGCGTTCGCTGGCGCGGAAGTCGGCGGAAAACAGCCCGCCGTCGGCATCGAGAATTGCCACCAGGGTCACCCGGGGAAAATGGTGGCCCTTGGCGAGCATCTGGGTGCCGACCAGCAGGCAGGGGTCGCCACGGTTGATGGTGGTGAACATCTTTTCCATCGCGCCCTTGCGCGCCGTGCTGTCGCGGTCGATGCGCAGCACCGGGTAATCCGGGAACAGGACGCCAAGCCGCTCTTCGGCGCGCTCGGTCCCGGCGCCGACCGGGCGCAGGTCCACCTTGCCGCAATCGGGGCAGTTGCGCGGCGGGCGCTCGACGTGCCCGCAATGGTGGCAGCGCAGTTCGTTGTGCCGCTGGTGCAGGGTCATGCGCGCATCGCAGCGTTGGCATTGGCTGAGCCAGCCGCAGTCGTGGCAGAGCAGGGTTGGGGCGAAGCCGCGGCGGTTGAGATAGACCAGTACCTGCTGTCCGGCTGCGAGCGTCTGGCCGATGGCCTGTTGCAGCGGGCCGGATATGCCGGCGTCCAGGGGGCGACTTTTCACATCCAGCCGCAGGAAACGCGGCTGCTGGGCATTGCCGGCGCGCTGGCTCAGCTTGAGTAGCGCATAGCGTCCGCTGTGGGCGTTGTGCAGGCTTTCCAGAGAGGGCGTCGCCGAGCCAAGCACGATCGGCAGGTTTTCCTGGCGAGCACGGACCAGCGCCAGGTCGCGAGCGTGGTAGCGCAGGCCTTCCTGCTGTTTATAGGAAGCGTCATGTTCCTCGTCGATGATGATCAGGCCGGGATTCTTCATCGGCGTGAACAGGGCTGAGCGGGTGCCGATGATGATGTCCGCTTCGCCATCGCGGGCCGCGAGCCAGGCATCGAGCCGCTCGCGGTCGTTGATGTTGGAGTGCAGCAGCGCGATCCGGGCATTGAAACGCTGTTCGAAACGGGCCAGTGTCTGCGGGCCCAGGTTGATTTCCGGAATCAGCACCAGGGCCTGCTTGCCGGCCGCGAGCACTCGATGGATCAGCTGCAGATAGACCTCGGTCTTGCCGCTGCCGGTGACGCCGGCCAGCAGGAAGGCCTGAAAGCCACCAAGGCCGGCGCTGATCGCTTCGAACGCCGCGCGCTGCTGCGCATTCAGTGTCAGCTCGGCCTGCAGCAGCCAGCTGCCGCTGTGCTGTCGCGGCGGACTGCAGCGACGCGATTCGACTCGCACCAGGCCTTTTTCCAGCAGCAGATCGAGGCTGTCCTTGTTCAGCTGCAGTTTGCCCAACAGGGCGTGGGGCAGGCCGTGGGCATGCTGCGCGATGATCTTCAGGGTTTCGCGCTGACGCGGAGCGCGCGCCAGTCGGGGATCGTCCGGGTTGGCGCCTTCCGCCAGGCGCCAGTAGCGCTCCAGACGGGCTTCGGCCGGTTCACCCTGGCGCAGCAGGACCGGCAGTGCCCAGCTCAGGGTGTCGCCCAGACTGTGCTGGTAGTACTGGGCGGTCCACAGACAGAGCTTGAACAGGGAGGGCGGCAGCGGCGGCGTGCTGTCCAGCAGCTCGATGGCCGGTCTGAGCTTTTCCAGCGGCACTTCGCTCTGATCGCTCAGCTCTACCAGCACACCGATGACCTCGCGCCGGCCGAACGGCACGCGCAGGCGCATGCCCGGCTGCAATGAGCCGGCAGTTGCGCCGTGCGGTGGCAGGTAGTCGAACAGGCGGCGCAGCGGCGAAGGCAGCGCCAGACGGAGGATGCAGGAAGGCACGCGGTGATCCTTGATATTGAGCGACGATGGTAAACGATCGCGGCGCTCGCCGCCGTCCCATAGCGCGATCCGGGTGGCGGGACGCCGGTCGCCTGCGCTTGCATCACCTTTTTGCTCTGGTATGATTCGCGCCCTACTTCGTGCGGTACTCGACATAGGGTCGGGTGGCGGCACGCAATCCCAGAGGATTCACCATGAAAGCCGATATCCATCCGAACTACGTCGAAATCGAAGCCACCTGCAGCTGTGGCAACGTCATCAAGACCCGCTCCACCCTGGGCAAGAACCTGAACATCGACGTCTGCTCCGAGTGCCACCCGTTCTACACCGGCAAGCAGAAGGTGCTGGATACCGGCGGCCGTATCGATCGCTTCAAGCAGCGTTTCGGTGTGTTCGGCGCCAAGTAAGCCGACACGGCGGGAATCCGATGAGGTTTTCCGAACACATGAAAAAGGCGTCCCTCGTGGGCGCCTTTTTCGTTTCCATCTTCTGCAGCCTGCAGGCCCTTGCGTTCTGTCCCTCGCCCGGGACACTGCCGCTGGTGGGCGTGGCAAAGGTGGTCGATGGCGATACGCTGCGTCTGGTCGATGGGCGAAACGTGCGCCTGATCGGTATCAACACGCCGGAATTGGGGCGTGATGGGCGCAAGGCCGAGCCGTTCGCCGTGGCGGCGCAGCGCCGGTTGCGCGCGCTGGTCGAGGCTAGTAATGGGCGGGTGGGGCTGGTCCCCGGGCGCGAGTCAAAGGATCGCTACGGTCGTACCCTGGCTCACGCCTATGACGAGCAGGGCCGTAATCTGGAATCGGCCTTGCTGGCCGAGGGGCTTGGCCTGATGGTGGCGATCGCCCCCAACACGGCGCTGGTGGCTTGCCACCGGCGGGCCGAGCAGCAGGCGCGTCAATCTCGCCTGGGTGTCTGGCGCAAGTTGACGCCGCGTTCGACTCGCGCCGTGAGGCAGGGTGGGTTCGCCTTGTTGCAGGGGATGGTCGAGCGGGTCGAGCATAATCGCGGCGGCTACTGGCTGGAGATGGAGGGCCCGCTGGTGGTTCACATTCCGCCGCAGGCGTTCAGTGCCTTCGACCTGGCGCAGCTACCCAGGCTTGCTGGCAAGACACTCGAACCCAGAGGTTGGCTGGTAGATCGGCGCGGACGGGCTGGGGCAGGGCAGGCTCGCTGGATGTTGCGGGTGACCCATCCCGCAATGCTCGGGTTACCACGCTGACCGGGCAGTCAGTGCTCTACCCGAAAAGTCGTATGGGCCTGGGCTTGACAGCCTGCTCCGCACGTTGGCTTGTGAGCGCGCTCGTTCTTGGCGTATGCTCGACCGCCTGTCTGTCCCAGTAAAAATAAGCGGAAATGCCACATGACTGACCTGAAAACTGCCGCGCTCGAATACCATGCCCAGCCCCGTCCGGGAAAGTTGAGCGTCGAGCTCACCAAGCCGACCGCCACCGCTCGTGACCTTTCTCTGGCCTATAGCCCGGGTGTCGCCGAGCCGGTTCGCGAAATCGCTCGCGATGCGGAGCTGGCTTACCGCTACACCGGCAAGGGCAACCTGGTGGCGGTTATCTCCGATGGCACCGCTATTCTCGGTCTGGGTAATCTCGGTCCGCTGGCTTCCAAGCCGGTAATGGAAGGCAAGGGCGTTCTGTTCAAGCGCTTCGCGGGTGTCGACGTGTTCGACATCGAAGTCGACGCCGAGAGCCCGCAGGCCTTCATCGATACCGTCAAGCGCATCTCGATCACCTTCGGTGGCATCAACCTTGAAGACATCAAGGCGCCGGAGTGTTTCGAGATCGAGCGCGCGCTGATCGAGCAGTGCGACATCCCCGTCTTCCACGACGACCAGCACGGCACCGCCATCGTAACGGCGGCAGGCATGCTCAACGCACTGGAGATCGCCGGCAAGACGCTGGAACAGGCGAAGATCGTCTGCCTTGGTGCCGGCGCTGCCGCTACCTCATGCATGAAGCTGTTGGTCAGCATGGGCGCGAAGATCGAAAACATCTTCATGATCGACCGCAAGGGCGTGATCCATGCCGGCCGCGACGACCTCAACCAGTACAAGGCCGTGTTCGCCCACGAAACCGACAAGCGCACCCTGGATGACGCGCTCGATGGTGCTGATGTCTTCGTCGGCCTGTCGGGTGCCAACCTGCTGAGCCCGGAAGGCCTCAAGCGCATGGCGGCCAATCCGGTCGTGTTCGCTTGCTCCAACCCGGATCCGGAGATCAGTCCTGAGCTGGCGCATGCGACCCGTTCGGACGTGATCATGGCGACCGGTCGTTCCGATTACCCGAACCAGGTCAACAACGTCCTCGGCTTCCCGTTCATCTTCCGCGGTGCGCTGGACGTTCGTGCCAAGCGCATCAACGAAGAGATGAAGATCGCCGCCGCGCTGGCTCTCCGTGATCTGGCCAAGCTGCCGGTACCGGCCGAAGTTGCCGCTGCCTATGGTGTGGACAGCCTGGAGTTCGGTCGCGAGTACATCATTCCGAAGCCCATGGATCCGCGTCTGATCACGTTGGTATCGGATGCCGTGGCCAAGGCGGCGATCGAGAGTGGTGTGGCCACGCTGCCATACCCATCGCACTATCCGCTGCAGTCGGTCGGCGATGTGTTCAACGGCTGATTCGCAGCCAAAAAAAAGGTTCATCGCGCTTTCCCGGGGAAGGCGGCCTTGATTTTCAGAAAGAAGTATTCCGAGTCCCGAAATCCATAGGCCATGCGCTTGATCACCTTGATGCGGTTGTTAACACCCTCAAGGA